>Ga0265293_10000144_pt1 | contig 171908 bp, 263 predicted proteins | sample Munlanlewell138R_FD_192505 | JGI IMG/M metagenome (GOLD analysis project Ga0265293, IMG submission 192505) | Leachate microbial communities from a municipal landfill in Southern Ontario, Canada - Leachate well 138R | ecosystem: Engineered > Solid waste > Landfill > Unclassified | place... | reverse complement strand
GATCCTGATAATAATGATTTCTTAAGAATTGTTTCATTGTCAGATATTCTATTTTGTAATGAGCTGGATACCTGAGTAAATGAACCCGATATATCGCTTGCTATTTGTTCAGATCCTGATAATAATGTTTTCTTAAGAATTGTTTCATTGTTAGTTATCCTGCCTTGTAATGAACTAGATACTTGAGTAAATGAACCTGATATATCATTTGCTATTTGACCAGACCCAGATAATAATGATTTCTTAAGTATTGTTTCATTATTAGTTATTCTACCCTGTAATGAGCTGGATACCTCCCTGAATGAACCTGATATATCACTTGCTATCTGACCAGATCCAGATAATAATGATTTCTTAAGAATTGTTTCGTTATCAGATATTCTATTCTGTAATGAGCTAGATACCTCAGTAAATGAACCTGATATATCATTTGCTATCTGACCAGATCCAGATAATAATGATTTCTTAAGTATTGTTTCATTATCAGATATTCTACCTTGTAATGAACTGGATACCTGAGTTATTCTATTTTGTAGTGAACTGGATACTTCAGTAAATGAACCTGATATATCACTTGCTATTTGACCAGATCCAGATAATAATGATTTCTTAAGTATTGTTTCATTATTAGTTATCCTGCCTTGTAATGAACTTGATACTTGAGTTATTCTATTTTGTAATGAACTAGATACTTCAGTAAATGAACCTGATATATCATTTGCTATTTGTTCAGATCCTGATAGTAATGATTTCTTAAGTATTGTTTCATTGTCAGATATTCTGCCTTGTAATGAACTAGATACTTCAGTAAATGAACCTGATATATCACTTGCTATCTGTCTAGATCCCGATAATAATGATTTCTTAAGTATTGTTTCATTATTACTTATTCTATTTTGTAATGAACTAGATACTTCAGTAAATGAACCTGATATATCATTTGCTATTTGTTTAGACCCTGATAATAATGATTTTTTAAGAATTGTTTCATTATTAGTTATCCTGTCTTGTAATGAACTAGATACTTGAGTTATTCTGCCTTGTAATGAACTAGATACTTCAGTAAATGAACCTGATATATCACTTGCTATCTGTCTAGATCCCGATAATAATGATTTCTTAAGTATTGTTTCATTATTACTTATTCTATTTTGTAATGAACTAGATACCTGAGATATTCTACCTTGTAATGAACTAGATACCTCAGTAAATGAACCTGATATATCATTTGCTATTTGTTTAGACCCTGATAATAATGATTTTTTAAGAATTGTTTCATTATCAGATATTCTATTTTGTAATGAACTGGATACCTGAGTAAATGAACCTGATATGTCGCTTGCTATTTGACCAGATCCTGATAATAATGATTTCTTAAGTATTGTTTCATTGTCAGATATTCTGTCTTGTAATGAACTAGATACTTCAGTAAATGAACCTGATATATCACTCGCTATTTGTTCAGATCCTGATAGTAATGTTTTCTTAAGTATTGTTTCATTATCACTTATCCTGTCTTGTAATGAACTAGATACCTCCCTGAATGAACCTGATATATCACTCGCTATCTGACCAGATCCCGATAATAATATAGGTTTATTATTAATATTTGTCCATTCCAAATCTTTTAATTTCGATCCATTCCCATCAAAACTTCCAGTAAATGAACCTGTGCCATCAAAGCTTCCAGTAAATGAAACTGTACCCTGAAAACTACCTTTAAAATTTCCTATAAAACTTCCACTGAAGAAATTGTCGTATCCTTCTACTACTACATTGCTACCAGTAAAGTTTGCTCCATATATCTTACTACTAAAATTGGATTTTTTATTTTCATTATTTAGATAATCTACATTAATTATTAATTCAGTATTTCGACGGAATTGATTTACCGGGATATTAAATAATACATGATTTGGAGAAAATCCTAATTCCTTTCTTGGAATTATTTCTATTTGACCAATGCTCCATACCCCAGAACGAATAACAAATTTTGGTACAATTGTTTTATCACCACCCAACGTCTTAAAGAAAAATTCTTTTGTTCCGAATTTACCAGATTCGTAATTTATACTTCCTAAATAACTTCCCAATACTAATTTTTGTATTGAAGATTCTGTATTTTTACTACTATTATTTTTTGAAAATATTTGAGAACCAGATACATATACATCAAGCTGTGGTAATTTTACTGCACCAATATTTTCTTTATCTATATAATAAGTAAATTTTAATTTATATTCTGTGTCTGCTTTGCAAGTTACTCCAATTGATAATGGTTGTAATACAACTCCATTAGTTATACTACTATTATTATCATATGTAACTTTAATTGAATTTCTTAATTGTGCATTGTTTTGCTGTAATACTGGGTTTAAGTTGTTACCAATAGAACTTCCTGACCAATATGTTGAAATATCAGTATTGTTTTCCGGGTATCCAATTTGTTTAAATTGAATTCCGTCATGATTGCTAAACTCAGTTATTCTTCTATCAACGAATAAATTCTGTTCATTTATATTAAATTCTCCAACATCAAAATACTCACCCGCGGATCCGATTGGTTTATATTTAATATGTATTTTATCTACTGATCCAACAATTGGCTCGATATCAGAAAATTCCATTCTGACATAGGATTCAGTTGCCTTTGTTAACCCGAAATTTTTATGTTCAAAATAACTAGCAGTGAAATTACTATTATCTGATATAGTCGTTAATTTTACAGTTCTTTTTTCACCAGCTGTTGTCGTGTAATCTTTTGTATATACGAATGGTTGGGATATTCTGGCGCTGTTCTCACTAATAACCTCAATAATACTAGCACTAAAATCATTTGGAGCGAATGTAGTACCAGCTGCTGAATCATTTGGTAACTGATTTCCAAATGATATATTTCTAATTATTATTTCACCTCCTTCCATAGAAGGTGATAATTTAAAATTGGATGTATAAATTACAGGAAGGGAATCTTTTTCAGGAAGGATTTCATGTGGTTTAGTATATCCACTTCCAGCTTTAGTTAATTCAGGATTGATGATTAATTTGCTATAGGAATCATTAAACTCCCTATCAAATTTATTTAATTCCTTCTTAGTAAATTGTTTTGTGGTATTATTATAGGACAAATAAATTTTGGATTGCGCTCCGGCTTTACTTTCCAACTTCCTTATTCTAGTATCAACAAATTTTCTGTACGGTTCTAATACTTCTTCAAAATCAATCTTCGGTGATTTTGTAAATATTATTTCGGAATTGTTTTGTTTGGTTGTTGCAACAGTTGCCTTTCTACTCCACAACACATTTGGAATACCAAAATAATTTTCCGAACTTTTGGTTTTTGAATATGGTAATTTTCTACCATCGTATTTATTTATTGTAGCTCGTCCAGCAATATACAAATACAATGCTCCTTCAGGAATATTTGGATAGATATGAACAACAATAGTTCGAGTCTTATCCTTATTTAAGGAATTGACAACTTCGTAATAAATAGGATTATTATTGCTATCTAAAATCTCTATGTATAGAGGGGAACCAACAGCAAGCGTCTTATTATTAGCTTGTATTCGTATTGAATTTTTACCTACATAAAATGTATTTGGAAATTCAACTATACTGAAATAATAATCACTATTAGGATCAGTGTCAATTATTGCTGTTTGTGAATAATTTTCTGCAAGATGTAAACGCCTACCATTATTTTGAAGCACTTGGGCCTCCCTTTTTATATAAATATTGTTGGTTAATGTGTTTATCTACGCTGCAGAATCAACATAGACACTACTGTAATTATCTTCCTTAGTAATTGTTATTAGTTTATCGGCGGCATCTTTCATTGAATCAATATGGCTGATACATAATACATATTGGAATTGTTCTCTCAATGTATCAAATAATGAATAGATAGATTGTAAATTATTCGCATCTAACACCCCAAAGCCCTCGTCTAACGCGAGAAAATCTGCTTTAGGTAACGAGGTAATGTTTATCAACGCAACTCTTAAGGACGTCGAGATAACAAAGCGTTCCATGCCTGATGCTAATTCTGCTAACCATTTATCTTCACCATCATAAGTTATATAACAAAATACATTATTGCTTTCATCAGTATCCAATATAATTTTAAAATCTACAATATTATCTAATATTGAATTTACTTCAGTTTGTATTAATGGTAATACTTTAGTCATTACAAAATACGGTATGCCATCTCTCGATACCGCTTTAGCATAAGTTTCATACAATTCAATTTCAGAACTTAGTTCTAAGTACTTGTCATATTGTTCTTTAAGTTCCTTAATTTTATTTTCAATAACTGATATTTTAGATATAAATGATTTTTCTAATTCCTCCAACCTTTGTGTTTCTTTTCGTAATTCAACACATTCACTTTTTATTTCAGTTATTTGTTTTTCTATTTTATCATTTTCTAATTTTTGTGCTTCAGTCTTCCAATATTCTTCTTCTAATTTCTTACTTTCCTTCAGTAAAAAATTATTGTTTTCTATCTTAGATTTATTGGTAGCTATTTTAGATTCTAATAATTCAAATATACTGTTTATCTTTTCTAACTGAGCTACTTTCTCTTCATATTCCTTGTATTGATTTAAAATAATCTCGCATTCTTCTCTACTTACTTTATATTTTTCAATCAGTTCCTTTGTTTCTTCTAATTTTTTTATTGTTTCTGGGAGTTTATCTTTAGCTTCATATGCCGATTTTACAAATTTATTGTTCACGCAGTATTTACAATTAGGGTCATATTCATAAGTTTCTAATTGTTCTATTAGTTTTTGATAACTAGCAATTTCATGTTCATATGTTCGTAGTTTATTCAATAAAGTACTAAGTTGTAAATTTGCTTCATCATATTCTTCCTTACAATCCTCTTTAGATATTTCAAACTTATATGAAGCTATCTCTTCTTCCGTATTAGTTTGTAATAACTTCCCAGCTTGTATTCTCTCTTCATATTCTTTTATCTCCTCTTCCAGTTTAGTTGTATTATTTGTAAATTCTTGTATATTTTGTTTTACCTCTCTTATATTGATTATCTTAATTTCTTTGATTAGCTTTTCTACCTCTTGCAATTCGGCTATTTTTTTATCTGTTGCTATTCTCGATTCACTTATTGAATTTACTACTTCTGTTAATTCAACATTTAATGTTTTTTCTTCTATTTCTAGATTTTCAATTGATTCAATATAATTTTCATTCTCATGTTGTTTTAATAAAGTTTTCTTTTCCCGGTGCAGCTCCTTTGCTATATCATGTAACTTTTCAAAATATGATAGATCTAAAAACTTATGTAACAATTCCTTTCTATCTGCTTGTGTTTTATTTAAGAAACTTTGATCGTCATTTTGTGATGCGAATGCTGTTAACACAAAATCATCATATGTACCAAAATACTTTCTAATGTTTTCATTAGTTTGGTTTCTATTTTCACCATTTAATGATTCAGATCCATTTTTAGTAAAATTAACATTTACTTTTACACTACCATTTTTCTGTTTCTTCCCATGTCGTTCGATTAGATATATATCTCCAGATAATTCAAGTTCTAATTCACAATAAAATTCTTCTTCTTGATTATTTAATACATCACCAGCTTTATAAGTTCTGGAGCATTTATCAAATAAACAATAACAAATACTATCCAGCAATGTGCTCTTCCCAGAGGCATTTGCCGCAAAGATTCCATATATTCCACTAAATGGTTCAAAATCAATTTCATTATCTGCTCCATAAGAAAACATATTTGAAAACTTAAATCTTCTCATTTTCCAAATTACATTTCTTACCAATAACTCTTCTGATACCTCCCCATTTGAATTTGTATTAATATCAATTAACTTGGAAATACTATCATCTTTTAATAAAGTATTTTCTTTCAAGTATGTTTCCAACAAGTTATTTTGATAAGCAATATCTCTAATATCACCTAATATCCTCTTATCTATTATATCAATGTCGATTAATGAATTATTTGTTTTGCTTACATGAAGATCTACAAATGTATATTTTGATTTTAATTCTTCTACAATTCTTGCTACTTCCTCTAAGTCACTATTAATATGTACAACTCTACCTCGTATCTTTTTTGGTAATGTTTCGTTTATTGATTGTAGTTCATTATTTACTATTTGGAATGTATAGTATCCATACTCATTTTCTATTGGTATATATGTTGATTTTTTATTCTTTACATCCCATTCTAAGAAACCTTTATCTAATACTTCACCAAAGTTTTGTTGTATTAATGATCCTGGGTAGGCGATGGTTTTTTCACCGTTCATGAATTGTCTTAAATGTATATCACCTAATAATGTAAGATCGAAATGTTTAAATGTTCCAACTCCTACATTTCCAGTATCAATTGTAAATCCTGTATCTGTTTTAGAACCTATTAATGGTCCGTGATATAATGCTATATTATATGTGTTCACATTAACATTAACAGGCCAATTTTCAGGATCATCCAATAGCGAAAATACATGCCAGTTAATTCCACCTAATGTATATACTCCAGAATTTCTCCAGTAATGTAAATTATCATTATTGAGTGCATCAATTATAGGACTTATAGCATCAAGTCTACTTCTATTTCTAAGATTTGCATCGTGATTACCTGTTATTATTATAGTTGGTAATATTGCTGCACATTGAACGAAAAACTCTTGTACTATTGAGAATAATTCAGGTGTCATTTCTGTTTTAGAATGTACTATATCCCCTGCTAAAACTATAACAGAATTATCTGTTTTATTCTCCGAAATATGTTGTAGAACTGTTTTGAATACTTCCCGGTATTCGTCATGTCTCTTAAATAGCCTAATATGTAAATCAGCTAAATGAAAAATCTTGTCAATCATTTAATTCATATTTTAATTTGTATTCAAATAACATACTATCATCTAATAATTCGGTACCTCTTACTAATTTCATTGTTTCTTCATATCCTAAAGAATTAATATCTTCTCCTTTAGGTATTTCTACTAAATAAGTACCAAATCCATTGCTTAAAAAATATTCTGCGTATTTTAGTATATGTCTCATTGCATCTGGGTCTAGGCAAATATAAATGTCATTTACCAATTCATTATAAATTTCAATTAATAAATTTTTACTTAATGATGATCCGTATGATGGTGATGCATTATGTTTCAATGTTATTGCATCCATTGCTCCTTCAACTATAAACAGTGGTTCTTCCCAATTTAAAAAATATTCAAATCCAACAATATTTTTATCTACTATTGGATTTTTATGTTTTTCGTATTTATTTTGAACAAATGCTCTGGCTGAATAATAGTTTAATAGCCCTCGTTTATCATAATTTGGTATTACTATCATTTCCGCATATTCGCCCTGATAACAATATCCTAAATTATATTTTATAATATCAGAATAACTAATACCCCTACTCTCAAGATAGCGCATACTTCTCATGTAGTATATACCATCTGATTCTTTCGTTAAACTATTAAAATTTTTGGGGAGGGATATTACTTGTTTTGATTTTTGTTTAGTAGCATCGACATATTCATTTGTCTTCGTTAATTTCTTTACTTCTTGTAGAGTTTTATTATCAACTTTTAATTTTCGTAATAATTGGATAATACTACGACCTTTTCGATGACATATCCAACAATGCCATAATCCTGTTCTTACATTAACTTCTAATTTCTTATGATGGTGTTTATGAAACGGACAATAGAAAACCATTTCATCTGCCTTTCTTTCATAATAATCACCGAGGATGATACCAAGATATTTCTTAAGTTCGTATAACACGGAATAAAGATAATATCTTTTTAGGTTATAACCAAATTAAATTTTTAAACTGTTACGGTTCCACCTACTTTGCAAACTGCTCTTACTTCTTCTTCTGTGAATTGTTTTTTGTTGTATGAACAAGCAAAACTTCTACCTACTTCCTTTGGTGCTCCTTGTAGGGATGTTAGATTGTTGTTGAAACAACTAAAATTTCCACCTACACTTTCTGGTGCTCCTTGTAGGGATGTTAGATTGTTGTTGTAACAAGCAAAATTTCCACCTACACTTTCTGGTGCTCCTTGTAGGGATGTTAGATTGTTGTTGTAACAAGCAAAATATCCACCTACACTTTCTGGTGCTCCTTGTAGGGATGTTAGTTTGTTGTTGTAACAATTAAAATCTTCACCTACACTTTCTGGTGCTCCTTGTAGGGATGTTAGATTGTTGCTGGAACAATAAAAACCTCCACCTACACTCGCTGGTGCTCCTTGTAGGGATGTTAGATTGTTGCTGGAACAATAAAAACCTCCACCTACACTCGCTGGTGCTCCTTGTAGGGATGTTAGATTGTTGTAGCGACAATCAAAACCTCCACCTACGCTCGCTGGTGCTCCTTGTAGGGATGTTAGATTGTTGTAGCGACAATCAAAACCTCCACCTACACTTGCTGGTGCTCCTTGTAGGGATGTTAGATTGTTGTTGTGACAACTAAAATTTCCATCTATTTTGCCAAATTTTATGGGAATTGTTTTTAGCTTCTTTTCATTAATATCAGCATCTCCATTTACATCAACGCTTAAGTCTTCATTTATTTTGTAATTTTTGATACCAAGAATATTTAATACTTTTTCTACTTCCTCTTTGGTTCCCGGTTTCTTTTTTCCATCGAAATATTGTCGAATTTTAGGATCTAATATTGTTACTTCACTTTTGCTATCACAATATAACGTATCTATTAACCTGAACTTTCCAACCTTTTCATTTTGAAATTTCTCAAATATTTTTACTATTTGATTTTTGAATGTTTTTGGTGCTGTCCCATAAATTTTATTTTCGGGAACATATAAAACATCATCCTTATCTATTACATTAATAAATGGTTTAATTAAAAGTCTTGCTATTGGTTTGTTTATATTTAAATCATTGCTAGAGATTAGGTAACAGACTATTGTTCCTTCTTTAATATCATGCTGAATGTATTTTTTGTTACTTCCACTAAAAATATTCATGCAACTAGACCATCCTCTATCTGTAGAACTTCCTGCTACATCATACGGATGTTTTGAGAATACTAAATATGAATCTACATTCTTGCTTGATTCTCTTTTCTTGTCAGTATTGAATTTGTTTAGTAAGTCTTGTTTATTGAGTTTTGTTAGAACCTTTCCAATCTTAGTCTCCCTTCCGTACTTGTCTTTAACTAAACCTTTCTTATAGTCTGATAATTCATAGTTATTTTGACTTAGAACTTGAGATATTTCATTTTCAATATCACTTTTTTCTCCATTTTCTTTTTTCTTTAATGGAATGTAGATTCTGTTTTGGTTTCTCGATGCTTTAGCATTCGGAATCTTTGATAATTTTTCAAATATATCATCTAATCTTTGTTGAATCTTTGGATTTCTTTCTATAGATACGTACTGCTTCGCAGTACTTAATGGAAGTGCCTCCATTAAGAATGCTTCTTCTAAGATTATTTTTTGTATGTAATTTGATAAGTTCATTCTACTTCCAATCCTTTAACAATCCCATCTGCAGTGAATAAAGTAATTCGTCTATTTGCACCACTTTCTGTAACTCTAAACATTATCTCTACTCTTACTCCATGTTCTACATTACCTGCTAATCCTGGTATTTGTTCGTCCGCATTAATTCTAATTTCATCATTGATTATATACGGTAACCATATATTACAAGCAAATAGAATATCTTCTCTTATTGTAGCTCTAAATAATTCTGTATTTTGTTCAAATAATCTTCTTTGTATTCCTATACCATAATCTGGTTGCATATATCTTTCACCAGGAAATGTAAGAAGTAAATTAATATAATTACTCACTGCCTGTTCTTCAGTAGTTCTGGACATGTTAAATCCACCTGAATTACTAACTGCTTTATTAGCATTCATTGGAAATTTAATTCCTAATGTACCATATCCTTCACCACTATCTTCTGGGTAGTATTTTATTGCCACAATTTTCTTTATTTATAAATATTGGTATGATATATATTTAATCATAAAAAATGGATCCTTTCACCTTACTTACATTTCTTACTTCTTCTTCTGTGAATTTCTTTTTGTTGTTGTAACAATAAAAATTTCCACCTACACTTTCTGGTGCTCCTTGTAGGGATGTTAGATTGTTGTAGCGACAATCAAAATGTCTACCTACACTTTCTGGTGCTCCTTGTAGGGATGTTAGATTGTTGTATGAACAAGCAAAACTTCTACCTACTTCCTTTGGTGCTCCTTGTAGGGATGTTAGATTATTGTAGCGACAACTAAAATTTCTACCTACACTTTCTGGTGCTCCTTGTAGGGATGTTAGATTGTTGTTGTAACAAGCAAAATTTCCACCTACACTTTCTGGTGCTCCTTGTAATGATGTTAGATTATTGTTGGAACAACCAAAATATCCACCTACACTTTCTGGTGCTCCTTGTAGGGATGTTAGATTGTTGTTGTAACAATCAAAATTTCCACCTACACTTTCTGGTGCTCCTTGTAGGGATGTTAGATTGTTGTTGTAACAATAAAAATTTCCACCTACACTTTCTGGTGCTCCTTGTAAGGATGTTAGATTGTTGTAGCGACAATCAAAATTTCCACCTACTTTACCAAATTTTATGGGAATTGTTTTTAGCTTCTTTTCGCTAATATTAACATCTTCATTTACATCAACACTTAGGTCTTCATTTATTTTGTAATTTTCGATACCTAAAATATTAATTATTTTCTGTACTTCCTCTTTGGTTCCCGGGTTCTTTTTTCCATCGAAATATTGTCGAATTTTAGGATCTAATATTGTTACTTCACTTTTGCTATCACAATATAACGTATCTACTAATTTAAATGATCCTAATTTTTCATTTTGAAATTTTTCGAATATTTTTACTATTTGATCCTTAAATGTATTAGGAGCAGTTCCATAGATTTTATCTTCGGGAACATATAGAACATCATCCTTATCTCTTACATTAATAAATGGTTTAATTAAAAGTCTTGCTATTGGTTTGTTTATATTTAAATCATTGCTAGAGATTAAATAACAGACTATTGTTCCTTCTTTTATATCATAATGAATGTATTTTTTGTTACTTCCACTAAAAATATTCATGCAACTAGACCATCCTCTATCTGTAGCACTTCCTGCTACATCATACGGATGTTTTGAGAAAACTAGATATGAATCTACATTTTTTGAAGATTCTCTTTTCTTGTCAGTATTGAATTTGTTTAATAAGTCTTGTTTATTGAGTTTGGTTAATACTTTACCAATCTTAGTCTCTCTTCCATACTTGTCTTTAACTAAACCTTTCTTATAGTCTGATAATTCATAGTTATTCTGTTGTAGAATTTGTGATATTTCATTTTCAATATCACTTTTTTCTCCATTTTCTTTTTTCTTTAATGGAATGTAGATTCTGTTTTGGTTTCTCGATGCTTTAGCATTCGGAATCTTTGATAATTTTTCAAATATATCATCTAATCTTTGTTGAATCTTTGGATTTCTTTCTATAGATACGTACTGCTTCGCAGTACTTAATGGGAGCGCTTCCATTAAGAATGCTTCTTGTAGAATTATATCTTTTAATGTGTTTTCCATCTATGCATCCCACTGAACTAAAAAATTAATGTCCACATCATCTCTCATTTGAATTGGTTGTCCTAATTTACCAATTGCTACTAAATCTCCATCTGCATTATACAACCCAATTGTAGTTGCATATGGTGCCAATAAAGATCCAGTCATATCATTATTCAATAAGTCTGATTTAAATGATCTTCTTGCGCTCGGATTCATTGTTAAATTGAAACTTCCCTTCTTTACTCTGCATAATGCTTCATACTGATAGATTGTATGTGTTCCTCTATATCTAAAGGTAAATGTATTTTTAAATATCTTATTGTATTTTGGATCTAAAGGAGATACTACTGCATGTCCCATTCTATAAAAACAATTACCAATAACAGCAGTCTGATATAAGCTCATTCCGGTATTATCACCTAATGTATTAACAGTATTTTGGTTAACTGCATAATCATAAAATCTAATCTCGTCTAAACTTCCAGAAAATCCTTTCTTAAAATCTAAATTATCGCTTCCAAATAATATTACATTTTTATTTACAGGATCATTCGTTACATCACTACCAGAAGATTCTGCTACCTTATCAACGTATAATGTAGTTAATGATCCTGATTTTGTTACACATATATGATGGTAAGTATTATCATTTAAACTACTTGAACTTTGTAATGTAATAGAATTAGTACCATCAGATCTCTTAAAAAATAGTTTTCCTGGAGTGGGATGTAATTGGTTTGCTATTTCAAAATCATATGGATATATGTCAGTAGCACTATTATGCAATGATGATGATACAAATTTAGTAACTATGAAGTCTCCATTATGATTTAACTTCCTTCCTGTACCTAATACCTTACCGTACAACGATCCTTTCTTGGTTATGATACCATTAGTCGTACTACCTGTATTACTTTGCGATACAGGGCACTTAAGCCAGAATGAAATAGTATAATCTTCTTCAGTTGTAAAGTTAAATTCATCTCTATTATGTGTCATTATATAAGACTGTCCATCAAACTGAGCATGAATACCAGAACCAGTATTATTAATTGGTACTCCAGGTTTAAACCATACATTCTTAACACCACATTCAATATTAGGTTCAAAGATATGAGAATTAAAGTTTATAACACCTTTTCTTATTAATCCAGTACTTCTCTTAAACTTTCTGAATACTTCATTAAATCCCCAATAACCAACTACTGCCCATCTATGTGCATATGATGAAGTTGTGATTGTAGAATCGTATAAGTTTCCATTTCCATCATCATTAATGAAATAACCACTTGATGTTATTTCTACTGATCCTGGTTTAATTTTCTCACCGTAGTCAAAATATGGAACACTTAATATGCTAGCAGATAATCCTAAATGTTTATACGTGAATCTTCTGTTTGTGTGTTCAAACGTTTTACCAGGGTCATAAGGATGCTCATAATATAAATGATTTATACTATTCCATATAATATGTTGGTAACTATTGTCTATGCTATTAATTGGATCGTTTAAGGCTTTATTTGATCCAAATGGAGTTTTTATTCTTGAATATACTGCATCTTGAAGATTATAACCAGATCCAGTAGTACTAACAAATGAATTACCAAACACAAATCTTTTGTGTACAATTACAGGACGTAATGTAAAATCTCCAGGTTTTACTGGTGCAAATGTAGTTGGTACAGCCATTCATTAATATCTTAGATTTACGCAAAACAATGCTTCGCTAGTACATGATTTCAATTTCGGTTTACTTATTTTACCTACTGCTAATAATTCTTTTCTATCATTGTATAAACCAATCTGTGTAATATATACTTTCTCATGTCCAACAAGTTTAGCACTAATCATCCCTTCACTTCCTGTTGTATATGTTGGATTATTTGTAAAATTATAATCTGAATTTTTTACTCGAACAAAGTAATAAGAATTATACTGTATATCTTTATGTCTTGCCTGGAATCCTAATTTATCACCACTTGCATCAGTTAATAATGCAGCACCTGACATAGCAGTAAATAATTTCATTGCATTATCACCATTAGTTTCCACAGTTTCTACTGTAGCAAATGATGCTGATAAATCTAACCTGTCTGCATCTAAAACAATAACTCCTAATTGAGTATATAGTTGTCCATAGATATGTGGATTAGATGAATTATATACACCATCTTCAATACTTCCAGATACAACATTATAAATACTACCAGCACTTGTAATAGTTGCCGGATTAATCTTACTATCATCTATTAATCGAAGTACTCTTCCAGTTCCTGATAATTTTACATTACTTCCTGTATGAGCTGATGCCGGTCCGCCACCTGCAATAAATTCTGATCCTGATAAATGAGCAAGGTTAATTTCAATATTACCCTCATCTAATTTATCCTTCATTCTATCTTTTCGCACATTAATTACATAAATATGATGTGCTTTTTTATCACCTATTGTGAATCTCTTCTCATTTGCTTCTAAACATAAACCACGATATTGACCATATATAGCATTTGAAGGTGTTTCATCATCAAATCCACCAAGATCTACACTTCCACTTCCTTCATCATGACCATAAGCAATATCAAATTCTGGGTATGCAGCACATGCATCACATTTCTTACTATAAATAACATAATGTGATCTGCCACTTGCTGTATGTTGTGTACTACAAGTATGAAATGTTAATAAGTTTCCTACATTTCCTGACCACAGCCCTCTGGTTATACATTCTTGTCTATTCTTGATCATATCATCAAGAGGTATTCGTGTGAATATCTTACCACTTCCTAATGGACCTCCTGGAGGTACTGGTCTTCCTGGTGGATATAAAGGTCCTCCAGTTGGTGGTGGGAGATCATCTGTGCCCGGATTATTATACGGTGGTAATGTAGGATCACCATGTGGTTTCTCATATTCCTTTTCTTTAGGTGTTTCACCCTTAGGAACTTTGGGTGTTGACCCTTTAGGTGCAGGAACTAACTTACACAATCTACCACCATCAGTAACATAATACACATCGGCTAATGAAGTAATCGCAAATTTAGCAACTACATGATTACTACCCGGTACTCTTGTGTATCTAACATTAATATCGCTACATAAGAATTCATATATAGTATAGTTAGTACATTCGAATCTATAATCTGAATTAGGATCCGCTGAACTCATTCTTGATATGAACTCAGATTTAAATGCTTCATTTAATTGAGCAAATCTAGTACCAGTTCCCTGCCCTAACATTTTGTTAATAGAATCTCTATATTTCTCTCCAGCTGGTGCTAGTACTCTACCAAAATCACTTAATTTAGGACATTCCGGTTTATCACTTATACATTCACAGCGACTTTGAACCCACGTAAAGCCAGGTCCACAATCTACTGGCAAACAAGGTGCTGATATACATCTACATTGGTTTTGATCCCAGAATGTACCAGGTCCACAATCCATTGGTAAACAAGGAGCACCTAAACAATCACAAGTATAAGGATCTAAATATGTTCCAGGAGGGCAAGTAACTGGCTGACATTCATAAAAATATTTTCCATATCTTTCTACAACGACTTGTTTCTCACATGGACCGCAACCTTCGGGTGTTAAAGGTCCTGATGGTATTGTTCCACCAGGATTTCCAGGACCAACCGGAGTTCTTGGACCTTCAGGTAATGATCCTTCAGGACCTCTTGGACCGTCGGTACCTAATCCAGGAGTATTGGGTGTAGTAGTTGTTGGGTACTCCCCACCTACAGGCTCTAATGTCGGGTCATTTAAGTACCTATTTCTAGCACCTATTCTCTCCCATTGAGTCGGAAATCTTTTATTTGTGAATGCCACTTATATACGTCTCACGTTTTTAAAATGTTTATAATGCCATTCCCAAGAAACTCATCATTCCAATAACCCAAACAAAATCCAATTTTACTTGCACAAGTGCTTCCTTTGTAAAGCTCTTCTTCAATGCCTTACTTATTTTTGCTATTGCAACTAATTCTTTTCTTGGTGTATATAATCCTACTGTTGTTATATAAACTTTAGGATCGTTGATAAATGTTGGTTGTGCCAAATCACCTTCACTACCAGTAATAAATGTTGGATTATTTGAGAAGTTATATTCACTATTCTTAATTCTACAAAAGTAATAAGTTGATTTAACTTTCTCTGCGCTTCTTCCTTGGAATCCTAATCTGTCTCCGCTAGCATCTGTAAATAATGCTGCGCCCGACATTGCTGTATATAACTTAAATGCATTATCCCCTGCCACTTCTGATCCTGTTACTGTCGCAAAACTAGCACTTAAGTTTAATTTATTTGCATCGAAAACAATAATACCTAATCTTCTATACATTAATCCATAGATATGTGGATTAGATGAATTATATACACCATCTTCAATACTTCCAGATACCATGTTATATACTTCACCAGATGTACCTACAGTAGCTGAGTTAATTTTACTATCATCAATTAATCGTATCACTCTACTATTACCAGCTAATTTTACTGCAGATCCAGTATGTGTATCGTTTGCATTACCACCAGCAACATACTGTGAACCAGATAAATGAGCAATATTAACTTCAATATTACCTTCATCTAAATATTCACGCATTCTTGCTCTATTCACATTAATTACATAAATGTGATCAGTAGAAGAACCATCAATAACAAATTTCTTTGTATCTCCATCTAAACACAATCCACGATACTGCCCATATATTGCTCTGGATGGAGTGTCATTAACCTGCCCACCTTCATCTGCTGAACCAGAACCTAATCTGTGACCATACGCAACTGAAAATTGTGCTTCCGCTCCGCAAGCTGTAGATGCACTATTAAAGATTTCATAATAATATCTCTTCTGTGTTGCTGTTTGTGCTGATGATGTATAGAATGTTAATAGATTTCCTACATTATTTGACCATAATGCCCTTGTTACCGTCTCTTGTTGATTAGGAATAATGTCTCCCGACTCAAATCTCGAGTATATCTTACCACTACCAATAGTTCCTCCAGGAGGTGGGCCTTGTGGTGGTGTTGGGCTTATTGGGCCAGGAGAAGGCGGCAATGGGTTTGATATAGGTGGTCTTGTTGGGCCATCTGGTATTCCCATTGTTGGTGGTACCGGCAATGTTCTTACATCGTGTATTGTATTTCTTTCATCCACAACATAAAAATTACCAGAAGAATCTTGATAACCAGGAACAGATGCTCCAGGTAATAATTCTTTTCTAGCACCTTGTGTGTTTCTTAAATTATCAACCCCGGCACCCACTGGTGTTAATTGATATCCAGCATCCTGTAATTTTGATATAATACTAGCATCCACTGTTGCTAATGTATTAGCAGGATTATATTGTCCTGGTGTGTTGTTAAATACAAATGGCATATATATATTCTCTCATTTTTTATTTTATTGCATTATTGTAATTTTCATATCTTAATATCCTATCATCATGGTAATGAAATTGGAGGCTGTCCTGTTATCGGAACATTAGGTGTTGTATTTAATGTTTGTTTCTTAACTGTTATATTAACTACAACTGATCCACCTGTCTCGTTTCCATATATTGTTAATGTTGTTGATTTAGTTGCTGTAACTGCACCTTTAGCTCTTACTCTAAATTCTCTTCCTGAGACTGTTACTGCTTGTCCTGCTTCAGATTCGCTAATTGGTGAAGGTATTGTATTCGGATCACCTATTTGTCCTTTAGCAGCTTCCACTACTTCTAATATACATACATCGCTATCAGCCAATACTGCAGTATAACCATATGTACTATTACCATCTGAATAGTTTATAGTTTGTGGTCGTACTGTATCTGCTTGTCCTGCTGTTAATGTTATTGCAGTATTTGGAACAGATACAACTGGTATTCTGATAGTTTTCTTAGGTAATGTTACCAGTTTATATTTCATTGATACTGTTTCATCAGGAACTGCTTCTGTAATTGGCATATTTTCAATTACAGTTCCGTAGTAAGCACTGCCAAGAGGGTGATCCGGGTTCCATAAACTGTAATCTACTTCATCATCTGCCAATGCAAAAAATGCAATGTTAAACTCGTTTCTACCGCGTGCCAGTAGCTCCCTGCCTTTTCTTGTTAAAATGGCGTCAATTGTTATAGACGCATTCGAAAGATATCCCATATATGTAATCCTTTAATTTTCAACTATTTAGTCTTTTATATTATTTTTTCTATTATATATAAACATATTAACTATTTTATAATACTTTACGCATTTTCAAAATAATTCAATACATCTATAAATTTATCACTCATTGTTTGCATATATCTTGCAGATAATAAATCATTTTCCTCAATAAATCTTTTCAAATAACTCTTGACAAATGCGGAACTCGATGTTTTAATTTCTTGTTCATACTCAGATATCATTTCAACTATTTCAATTTCTATATCTTCTTGCCAAGGATATTCTAAAAAACTTAACACAACTTTTTTAAAATCATGGACCTGACCTTCTTCCACTAATCTATCTTTAAAGAACCTTTCATAATTCTCAGCAAGTATATGTTTCTTCTTCATTTCATGTATTCCTACTAATAAATATTAACTACATCTATAAATAAATATCATTCTACTATCAAATTACCTTCAACATCCTCGTCACTAATATAAATATTGTTTGGATTCACTTCCCAAACCTGCACAACAGGACTTCCATCAACTGTATCCTTGCTGTCTACATTGATATCAGGGCTACTTATCTTTGATCCTAAGAACCTTGAATTATTCCTACTGCTATCCTCTTCTATTTGGTAACTTGTTGGTTCTAAACTCCTCGAATAGTATTTTTTATAACTCATTGAAACATGTGTCATCCAATGCTTTTGATATAGACTTGTAAATGCACCTTGTGCTTCATAATGTTCTATTACTTTATAATACTTTGGTGTTCCATGACCATACACCAAATGTTTATCAATAATAGATCCTGTCTCTCCTTGTGAACCTGAGAATTTGATGATGATCATATTAATAGTATCACCCAAACCACAACCACATATATCGGTAGCATCAAAATGATGTCTGCTACAAGCGCTCATTGAATAGAATCTCTTTATACTACCACTGTATCCACAATCATCCATAAATACACTATGTGTACTTTGTAAACTCGATGTGTAATAACAATCATCTATGTATAAACTTCTTGTTGTTTGTAGACTTCCTGTATAATAACAATCATCTATATGGAATGATCCTGTCTTAGCTAATTCTCCCTCGTATACTGGGTATTCACCAGATTGAGTTAGGTTGTATAGTTTTATTTCCTTCTCATATGAAGGAGTTTCAATGCTTGGTAAACTTGTTAACTTTACTTTACTTCTTTCTAAAATATTTGGTTCAATTAATATACCAGTTATTAGATTCGCTCTTGCAGGTACTAATTGTTTTATTTGTTCGAAGAATGTGTAATCAAAAACACTGAAGATTCTAATGAACGCATTTATATCATTCTTCTGCGTGTATTTTTGCCAGTATTCTCTTCCGAATCTTTTTAATTCCGAATACTCTCTTAAAAATTCATATTCAGGGTCAGCTATCCAATCATCTAGCTCATCAAATCCCATGTGGTTGTATATGTCCCTATTCACATGGTCTGATGGTGCAAATACAATTGCTAATCTATTTGTATCTGTTGTAGACTTATCGAATTGTGATAATTCACTTCTTGAATCAGGAGATAAATCATATCTTAATTTATTCTCTTCGAGTCTTATTTTTTCACCTCTTAGAACATTACCACCTAATGTTGGAACATATACATAGAATGTTTCTACTGCTGATGTATATTGTACTTCTTGTGATCCAGTGAAATTATAGAAACTGGCGGTTGTATCGAAGCTTATATTTCTATTTGGGTGACTGCTTGATACCTGAGTATAGGTACTATGATTCCAACGCTGTACATCCAATCCTAAGGGGAAATAACGATGTAAATTATAATAGCTTCCTGATGGTGATTCTGTAAAGTATGCTGCAGGGTTAAGAATATGCTGATGAAATATCTCCTTATCTATCTTTGTAAAGTATTCTTTATAACCATCAATATTACCAACGAATCTATTAGAATTACTTCCAGTCGTACCACCTAATACAATATAATCAGATGAAGATAATGAAGATGATTTAGCACTCCATTGTTCAGCAACATCAAAACTACTACTCCATACTAAACTACCTGTATGAGTTATTCTCCCATACAAACAATCACTCATTTTACCAAAATCAATTAATACACTGCCACTTGTATTATGTTCATTTAGACTTGGAGTTGTTTCTATCTTTACTGACCATGAATCATTATCAAAGAATGGATAGTAGGCAGATTCTACACTGCTGCTTACTATAACACTTCCGCTCTTTGCAGTTGATTTAAATCTTAAATAACCATAAGCATTGCTTCCTGAGTAACTAATTGTTCCATTTTGTTTGTTTGATATATGTACTACTTCTAAGTTTGAATTAACAGATCTATTTGAACCATCTTCAATAGCCCATAAACTCATACTAACACTAGAACTGTGGTTAGTATTAAATCTAAATATTACACTATCAGATACTCTTTGAACTCCTTGCCAACTGCCACTTGATGCAGGTACAACTCTTCTGGGTAGTTCAATGTATTGTGAACCACTAAAATGTAATTTGTAATAATATCTATCTTCAATTATAGAAGGTTTATTTTGCGATACACTTGGGCCACCATATTCCTTAATTGATATTAATGTATTCGGAATCCCGTATATAGACATCATTGCCTTTACACTTCTTCCAGTACCTTTTGTTTTTAGGAGATATGGTAAGTTATTTACAATCCTCTTCCAGACTTGATATGTTTGATTTTCCCTTGGAGTACTTTGTAAACTGCCTGTATTTGACCAACTGCCGCTCTGATCTGTACCTAATTTATATTGCCATAGATTACTTAATTCTCTTGTATTTTGTAATTTCCAACCAAAACTTTTTGCAATGTGGTATAATAATTCTCCCGAAGGACCTCGTTCTGGGTGTTCATCCTTTTCATGTATTTGTGTTAACGCATTAACATACATGTAGATATTATCAAAGTGTTGAGCAACCATTTCAACAAATAGTGTATAATCACTATTGTTTTCATCCATTATTACATGCTCAGGAATACTCCAATATAACCTATTAGAATTTCTAGCATCATATGCACTAGCACTGAATATATTTTTATTGTACCAAGTTGTTGCTATACTACTTGTAGTATGATGTGGTACATATTTTCCATTTTCTATATATTTTGGCCATGGCGTTAATGAACCCGATCTATCATGCGTAAATAAACTGCTTGTTCCATGATAATACAACCATCTTTCAAATGGATCAAATGTACTCTTTAATACATCAATTCTTTTTTGATTAATTGTGATAGAATCAGCAACCCACGGTGTACTGCTAGCAGTAGACTGATTTAATGTAGTGATTGTTTTTTGGTATCCTTCAAATAATTCTAACTTATATTTGAAATTATCTATTCTTTCCTTTGCTGATGAATAGAATATGAAATTATTGAAGTCAGTATAATCTACATTTAATGTAGCTGTTGCACTACCTGATAAGAAACTATCTATTATTCGTTGAGTAGTTGGCGCATCGGCATCGAGTAATTCATTCCAAGATTTATAAACAGTTGAATTACTTACATATTCATCAACATCTAAATGGAAATTAGGATGTTGTAGTATAGTTACTTCCCCACCATCTACAGGAGATGCAAGTATTACAGTATCTATATAAGGATCAATGTACTCTATTGAGAAGAAACATAATTCCTTTTCAAAGATATCGTCTATAAATGGTTTGTATAGTTTGATATAAATGTTTTTATCATCAAACTTTATATTTAGAATCTTTCGAACTTTATTCTTTCCGAAATTAACAACTAATTGATTTAGTATATTAGCACCTTGTAATGCTTCAACTACTTTCTTAAAATTAGCTAATTCTGTTGATTTAGATTGATCAACTAATTGTAATCTTAACTCGTCCTGTTCCGGGCTTATTTCTACTAACCTGCATCCTGGGGATTGTGGTGTCCCTAATATATCTTCAAAAATTCCTATTGTTACAAGAAAACTACCATTGATTATCCCAGAATCTTGAAATGCCTTTTTTATATCAACTAAAAAACTATTAGTATATTCATCTCTTATTAGATATTCAGCTTCATAATTGCTAGCAAGGTAATCCCCATTGAAAGTATATATGTGCATTTCTGCACGTTTTTGAACAATCTTTGAATCATTTGGAATATACTTTTCATGCACAACAGAAGATAGATCAATGCCTCTATATAACGAACCATATTGTGGTTCATTTAAATTTAATATTGATTCTATATTTTCGTATCTTGATAGAGACATTAAGTTCCACTATTTATCTGTGCTTCATATTCGGCTTTCTTCGCCTCTGCTTCCGCCTGTGCTGCTGCGGCTGCTGCTTCTGCTGCCTTAGCTTCCGCCTTCGCCGCTTCGGCTTCTGCTTTTGCCGCCGCTGCTTGTTCCTTAACAGCTTCTATTTGTTTATTTGCTTCACCCTTTGCCTCTTCCATCATTTCACCAGCTTCTTTAGCATTATTTTCTAATTCTTTTAATTTTTCTAGGTTAGTTTGATCTTCATGTTCTTTTTTCCATTGTGATGCTCTATCAGGCATATCTTCACCATCAGGGATTATATCACACTGATCCTTTTCGAGAACTCTTACGCTATTTAATGTCTGATTTCTTTCTGCTAGCATTACTTCTAATGTTTTATAGTTTGGTATTTTTCTTGCTTTCCCACCTAGTAAGATATAGTACGTCATATCTTCTTTTTTCTTTAATGTAGTACCTGAACCAACACATCTAAAGAATTGACCATCTGCTACTAATATATCTTCTTCAATAACTTCCAAGTCATCTAAATCATCAATGAAATATTCAAATTCGTTTCCCAATTTTTCTAATTCACTATCAGTTATTATAATTTTTTCAGCTATGAAGTTTAACCATACCTTATCTTTTTCAAGTGGTAGTATATAAACACCTGAACCATTTCTGGAGCTTAATTCATATGTTTTCGCATTAATTTCTAATTGGGTTTCAACTTCAAAAGTTTGCCCTTCTTTTGGAGTTACATCTGTTACTAGTTTACTAACTCCATGTTCTTTAATCTTGTATTCTATATTGTTAATGATCATATTTTATCTTTTAAACATAAATGTAACTTTTCACCTTGCTTACATTTCTTACTTCTTCTTCTAAGATTATTTTTTGTATGTAATTGTTAAATGTCATTTACCTACCCACAGAATTTTTCACAATTACAGATGCCAGATATGTTAATGCGACTCCTCCTCCAAACCAAACATATTTATTTTCATACCATACATTTGATTTGCTTATATTCTTTACAATCTTATCATAACGAATTACTATTCCGTCCTGCAATTCAGTCTTCATAAATAATGTTGCTATTAACATACTATCTCTCAACCGCAATTGTTCTACCATATCAGTCTGATATCGAAATTCAAGAAGTTGTTTCTTCATATTAACAATACTATCTCTTTGTTTTTTAATAGTTTCAGCTGCTTTAATCAAATCTTTATTAGCTACTTTAGTACTGTCATCCTGGGAATACATTGTTATTGAACCCAACACAAAAATTATTAACATTAAATACTTCATATTCTTTCTACTTTAAAAATTAAACCATCATCTATATACTTTATATCACCTGAATCTTCTATCTTAATTATAAATTTGTAATATCTCTCCGGCATCAGGTTATTAACATCCAAATCAATGTAATTACCATTACTATCACAATTTAACTTAGTACCTACTGTATTGAAATCTACTACCATTGCCTTTGTAACAATATCCTGGATAGCGTAATAACTTCCAGTGGGCAATCTATATGTTTTTGTATAAGCACTTGCTGTTGAATACGTTCTTGTCGGATATTTAGGTCTCGATCCAATTCTTAATTTAACTTTTTCATTTCCCCTGTATGTCTTTCTTAGATTTTTACAATATACAACATAATCTTCAGATGTATCAATTTGAGTAATACTCCCAGTTCCACTACCAACGTAACTATTCCAATACATTATAATTCTTGGAACAAATATTGTATGTGTATCTTTTGAAAAATAGTTTATTCTACCTAAAATACTTGTACTCTTTTCTTCAGCCTCTGTAAATTTTATAATCATACCATCATTTGGTATACTTCCACTTATCCATTCTTTAAATAAGGTTGTAATATTGATATTTGTATCTGGCAATTCATAATCAAATGTTTGTTGTCCTACATAATTACTTCCTGTATACCAATTACCGCCCCCTGCAACAGTACTCCACGAACCAGTAACTCCAGTTGCATAACTACCTGTATTCCAAACAGTACCATCAGTTTTTGATTTTCTATATTTCCAGCTTGTTCCATTAGTAATTTGAGGTGAATTAGCATAATATCCAGTACCATTTAACCAAGATCCACTAATTGCTCTACATTCTACTGTATAATTAATTTGTAATTCTTCTGCTTCGCTAGCATACAATTTTAGAAATAATGTTACATCTTTACCTACATCACCACTTGAAATACTTTCTGATACTTCAGTAGTATTAAATTTCATTAATATTCTTGAAGCATAAGTATCCGCATATATCTCACCACTATGTAGTATATCCTCAATATACTGTCCTGCAGTAATCTTAGATAATTGCAGTATCTGATCTGCTCCAGTATTTCGTTCTACATGAAGTTCATATATTGTAGCATCTTGTTGTGGATAGATTATTTTATACATTATTCTCCATCTTCTCTTTTAAACATAAATGTAACTTTGCACCTTACTTACATTTCTTACTTCTTCTTCTGTGAATTGTTTTTTGTATGTAGTTGTTAAATGTCATTTACGCGTCCCCGGATATCAGTATTAGGATATTTAACTTCAAAAATACATGGAGTAACGGAGGGATATAGAATTTGTTGTCTCGTTGCAGTTTCTATATCATACACATTACCAGAATAACCTTGATTGATATTATAATGATTTACAATCTTAATATCTTGTACAGTTTGTACTCCCTCAATCTTATCTAATTCAGTATACAATTTATTTATGAATATTGGTCTATTTATCTGCATTCTATCATTATCAAATAATTCTTGTAATCTTTGAGTACATCTCGATAAAACAACATCGCTAGATTGATCTGGGCGGGTGACTATATCATACTCTATTCCAATATTCACAATAAATGGATCTTTAATGTTTATTGCATCTGTCATTAATCTATACTGTCGCAAGTATTGTCTTAGATTTTCTTTTATAGCTTCGTTTGCTGTAACCAAATTCTTATTGCCATCATATGCCAAAACATACAAATTAATTGCGTATGGATTAGGTATCTTTTCAAGATCATTCCATCTAGATAATTGTTGGTCTTGTTCAGCGTATACTTTAGCTATTGCTCCAAATTTAGCGGGCATTGTATAACATCTCAGTATATAATCTTCTTTAGTAACTGATCTATTTTGAGCCGCGAAATTAGCCATTGCTTCCTGACGTATTGTATCAATTGGTTTCCTATTCATACCACCATAAGCAGGATCAGGATTATTAATCGTTATACTATCTCTAATTGTTTCAAGTATTGTTGGATCAATTAATTCTAATGGAGATTTTGTATCAATGCTTACAATTTGAGTAATTGTATTTGAATTTACATTATCACTTAATCCAGATCCTAATCCATATCTTACAGTTAATGTAGTATCAGCTGGTACACTTCCATATGTTTTAGTATATAAGAAATTCTTCGGATCGACGCTTACATCAGTCACTCTTGCAAAATAATCAATGCCTAAACCAACATTAAATGGATTCGGTATAATTTCTTCATCCGCTTCTTGACTCAGCCCTGCGCCGAATTGTATTTCTGTTCTATCATCCCGTCTAAGCCTTGTTACAAAGCGTCTCTCAGTTTGTTTATAACACAGTAAGAATGGGACACTATCTCTATGTTTGCTTAGCACAGGATCGTTTGCAGGTATATTTCGGACTTCTGTAGCAACTAATTCTTGTGCTAAATAATCTACTTCATACCATTTGTTATTATCGGAATCAATTATATCAATTATTTCAGTAACATTATCTTCTGGAAGAGTAATTTTATCGTATATTTTTGGATCGCCAAATTCATACGTTCTTGTCATTATTTCTCCAGATACTGCATTTACTTGTTTCTTTAATAAGTAATATTCTATCGCACCATCTGATGTTGTTGAATATACGCTTACTGTTCTAGGATCTAGCGCACTATCATTTCTAAAATCTACTGGCTCTACGGTTCTGAATCTAATACCATCTTGAGTTTGACATTCCATATTAGATTCAACAAATAAAGCATATCTATAATCTGGTTCTGTATTTGTACCGCTACCGATGCTAGGTACTAATTGAAATATATCTAATTTTACACTTGCAGGAACTGTTGTTTTTGCTTTATAACCCATTCCTTGAGCAAGGTTATAAAGGTTAATTCTTTCATCCACTGTATGTAAAAAACTTTCTTGTAATTGAACATCTCCATAGAATGATATTACATCCCCAACCATAGATGCCATTTCTATGAACATCATACCGGGAGATGACTCATTAAAATCCTTATATGTATTCGGAAAATAATTCTTTGCGTAGTTAACAAGCAGTTGCCTATACTCAGCAAAATCACGATTAATATATTTTACTTGCCTGTTAAATTTATGTTCAGACATTCAACATTATCTCCATTATATTATTGATTTCTCATATTTTTAGCAAATCCATCTGCTCTCTTCAACACTTCTTTAAAATTCTTCTTACTCACTGATTTATTCAACATATTACTAATTGGATCATTACCTTCAAAAATTTGCACTGGTTGTGGTGCAATTTCTTCAGTTATATCTTCATATATAAAATTGGGATCTTCATATACATCATCCATGTTACTATAATCATCTGCCATCATATCAGATAAATGATTTAGAACACTAGATCCATAATCTCTTTTCTCAATAGGTACCGGTCTCTTTGGTTTTGGTCGACGTGAGAAAACTTCAGATAATTGAGTACTACCTCTATTTTCTTTCATTTCTTTCTTAAGAATTAGAATAGCTTTTGCTAATTCCTCTCTCATTATCTTTCTTATTAATTTTTCTAGTCTATCCATAATTTACTCCATGTATAAATATAAATATTACGGCTTCTTAAACTTCGTGTTAAACGTTACGCTATTATGTTTAATGAATTGTGCCATGTTAGTTGAAACTAATGTTGGTCCTGCAGCGGTCGAGAACTGTTTAACCCCTTTAGTTAAGTCAGTTACCATTTGGAGAAACTTCTTAATGAATTCCATTAAATCATCTAGATCAACATTATGTTTCTGACTTTGTAATAACACCTTTTTTCCAGCAATAATTGTTTTGTTTTTAGATAATACAAATGCCATATCTTTTTTTGCATTTAATACAATTCTATCTGAATTTAATACTATTTGAGCCCCAGAACTCCATGTTCCTAATCTTAATGAATCTCTATTACTTGAAAATGCAGATTTTAATTTTATTAGTTTCTGGGTGGAGGTCATATAAATACTACTTTCATCTCCATCAATATCTTCAATTGTATAATTAGAGTTGCTTATATTACTTAGCCCAGAACCCAACCCGCCAGGTTTCTTAACCCTCATTATCATTAATGGATCTGTATTGCTACCACCTTTCCACCATGGTTTCTCTTGATATACACTTGTATTACCTACTACTGTACTCCCAAATCTAATGCTTTGGCCGAATCTACCTTCATATAAAACATCACCCTCAAAAATTTGAAGATTCTTACTTGATTTGGGTTTCTTTGGAAACGTATATCCTGGTATTTTTTGATCCGCTAACCGAGAACCGGGTGCTGATCCCCCAGAAGTATTTTTACTTCTCTTCCATAACTTAGGATAATGATGGAACGTTAAATCATCTGTAGCATTAATGGGGGGAAAATAAAAATATCCAACGGCTTTAACTGCTTCGTTGGAATTGTCGTGTGTAGGTGCAGTAAATACAATTACATGTTCACCTATTAGTGGTATTCTTCTCGAACTAAATTCAGCGGGTCTTGCCCATATATTCTTAACTTGTCCTAAATGATCTTCTGATCCAATTCGTATTTGTATAGAACCCAATGGTAATACATTACCCTCATCATCCTTTTGTTTAGGTTTGAATGCCTTTTTTGTTTCGATAACTTCGCCAATGAACATTATTTGTTGCCTTCAAGCCCAATGATTTTACCATTAGTTACATTTTTTAATAATTCTTCAATCTCTTCTCTTGGAATATTAAGATCTTCTCCTTCCGAAATATTACTCTTTTTAGAATCTATAAATTTCTGTATTGCTAATACCATTTTTATCAATTTGTCATCAGTAACAGCACCCAATTCCATATATTTCTGTAATAGTGGAATCATTAATAATCTGTCTCTATCTGTTTCAATACTGTCTTCAAGGTCAGTAAGCAAGTCTAATAATTTCTTATTTCTTTTCTTGGAGTTATTGTAAATATCTTTGAATACATCCTCTAATGTTACATCCTTCCCCTTATCACTAAAAATCTTAATATCTTTAAAGTCCATCGTCATCTTCCTCTTTTACTAATAAATATTCATCAAAGTCTACTTTCCCAGTATTCAAATATATTTTATACATTTTATAGAAAATATTTTTAACTTTATTCACTACGGACGTGATATTCTGGGTATTTGATTTACCAGTTCGTTCTCGGATTAGAATGTATAAGTATTTCTTATTAAAGATTTCTATATTTTCACGTATTTTAAATAGCTCAATAATTGAATCTGCTATGTTCATTTCACTCTCTGTAAAATGATCCTCTAATGTAGAATCCATCCATTCTACCCATAAATCAATAAAATCTTTTAACTCGCTTGCTCTCTCCTCTTCATTTATTTCTACATTAAGATTTCTTTCATCGTCAATAACAGCAAGGTCTTCCTTTTCTGATATTGATTTAAACATTGCTCTATTCTGTACTATAAGATAATTTCTTGCAACAATAGAGAAGTATGAGAATGCCTTTCCTTTCCCTTCGGTGTACATATGTAACTTACTAAGAACAAAAGCAATTGTTGCATGTTTTAGATCGCGATATGTTGTATCGTAATAATAGAATTTATATTTGTGTATTAAGTTTTCACTTAACTTTTTTAATGCCGGGTGAATTATGTCATTAAATAATCTTTCTTTCCTAAAATTATCTGTTATTGAGTTATATTCAATAATCGCTTCTTCAACCTCTACATCAAAATACATTTTTTTCTTCTTCCTTCCACGGGCCATTTATTATTTTTCCTCCGAAACATTTTTATCATCTATTTGTAAATTCTTCTTTATTATCTTAGTTTGTTGTTTAATACCTTCAATAGCTGCAACTATTGCTTTAAAAGTAAACCCAACTTCATCATCTGCTTCAAATGAACCTAATCTATCTACTCTCTTTAATTCATTTAAAGTCTTAGTATGAAAGCTTAATAGAAAATCCAGTAAAGTTATTATTCTATCCTCTGAATCTACGTATACTGTTAATTCATGCTTTAGCTTATTAAATTTCAAGTATAAATTAAACGAAATATAAACTAATACTCCAATAATGATTATTAAAACTGCTATTATACTTTCCATGATTATTCATCCAATCTAAATTTCTTACTTTCTTTTGCCCATTGTTCAAACTCATATCTATAAGCCATTACATCGGCTTGGTGTAAGATATATGGGAGATTATTTCTGAATTTACTATTTGTAGAAAATGAAACCCAATACTGTTTATTTGCTTCTTCATACGGCCCATCATGAACTCTTATTGCTAAAAATTCATTTTGACTTATTGGAATTTCATAATGTTGTAACAAATATATTGATCTATCTGGGATGGACATATTAGCAATATTTTCATTGACGTCATACATTTTTCCGCGGTTCGTCCTCCACCATTCATCTGTATTTTCGATGTAATGCTCGTTTCCTTCGCCAGGATACCCCATTTTACCAAAATCGTGATGCATAGCAGCGAAAACCAATTCCTCCACTGTATACCCCTTTATACTAAGTCCTAGCTTTTCATATGTTTGGTGTATATGTAAAGAAAATTGAATTACTCTTAAAACATGATCGATGTAACCACCAGGCCAGGCACTGTGGAAAAATTCATATGAACTAGCAGGTGCCATTACTACCCTTTCAACACCTAAGTCTTCATACATTTCATGTAACTTACTTGCTCTGCTTTTAAGGAAAGTATCAATTATACCATTCCACTTTTCCCAATTCTTTTTGATTAATTCCAAACTTTCTTTCTTATTCATACAAATTTATTTCATACTTTGAAAACATTGCATCGTCTAAATTTCTCCACATTTGTTCCAATCCATTAAATTCAAAAAATCGTACTCCATCATAAAAATATAATTTATTTTTTGAATATTCTAAAAATTCTATAATATTTTTTCCAAAATTACTGCAAACTATAAACGTAATTTCTCTTCTATTAAAAAAGCGAATTAACATATGCAATTCACTTTCTTCGATTTCATACCCAATTAATGGATTATCAAAAAGTTGTATATATGTTTGAAGTTCATGTTTTCCATTTAATGATTCTTCTACTTTTTGATAGTATTTTTCTACAATTTCAGTAAAATTAAATCTGGGAAGATATATGGGTACAATTGCATATTGTATTGTTGAATTTGTTATTTCCTTTATTTCAGGATTTTTATTTTGATCATTGTAGATATCCATTACCTATGAAAATTTTGGTGTGGTTCAAATTTATCTCTTTCTCTCTTTTTACTCTCTTGTATTTCTTCTTCAATTTCTCTTACAGTATCATCAAATGTTTTATTGATTTTAATTTCAACTTTTTCTTCAGGTTTTTGTTTCAGTTTCGGAGATGTTGATACTGTTTCTGTTTCTGATTCCTTAACCGCCGTATCCTGTTTAACAGGTATAACTTCTTCTACTTCTTTTCTGGGTGGAGATTTTATAAACTTTCCTGTTTTATTAGCAAGAAGAATTAAACAGATAGCTAATGGATCTGAAATAAGAACAATTAAAATTAAAAAATAATTTACAACTACATCAATACTTTTTCCAGAAATTCTAGAAATGTATTTCAAAGGTCCTAACTCTGCGGCTGCTGAATTGGAATTTTCATCTTCAATTATTTGTATTTCTAATCTGGATACACTATCAGTTAATGATTCTATTTTTTTTGATATTTCATTTCTTCTTTCAATTGCATCCTGTAATTGACTTTCTACTGCTTTTCTACCTGAGGAACTACTAGTAGTAACTATTTGTCCTGTTTTCCTATCTACATACTGTACTTGATTTGGATTAGATAATTGCGTACGTAATTCTACTATACTGGGTATGATGGAATTTTTTTCAATATCAAAATCATTAATTTGCTCTTCAAATCTATTTTTCTTAACACTTAGAATTTTTATATTTTCTTCAATGTATTTATTTTGACTTGCAGTAATTTCATAAGCATGACTTAAAAATCCATATACACCAGCACTAGTTATAACCATTAAAGTTATTAAAGCGAATGTAAAGAATATTTTGAATAATATTTCTAACTTATTCCAGTATGTATGTAAAGAAGTAGCTATTACTAATTTACTAAATTCTAAACAAGACATTAAGGTTATAGCTGCTATAGATGCTCCTGAAAATACTTTACTAAGCCCATATACACTATAATAAGCTACACAACATGAAATAGTTAAAGCGGAAAGGAGTATAAGGTATGGAAGTACTTTTTTCAATTTTATGTCCTATATATTAATACACTTATTAATGTATATACTGTTAATAAACAATTATTTGTTTTATTTTTTAACATTATTTTTACTATATATAAATATAATTTCTATTAACTTTATTATATTTAATCATAAAAAAAGTATAATACTTTTATATATTATACTTATTATTATATATATTTTATTAATTACTAATTATTTTTAATATATAATCTAATCTTTCTTAATATTACTTTTTTATATTTATTTAAATATTTTATTTAATAATAATTAATGTTTAACCTTTTAAATCTTTATACCCTTTATACCCTTTATATCTTTTAACCTTTTAACCTTTTAACCTTTATAAGGCCTTAAAGTTAGAGACTTTTTTTCAGATAACCAAATATTTTTTAAATTATTTTTCAGTAAATTTGATATTTTTTTTAAATTAATGTATAACATATTAAAAATTAATGTTTAATAAAATTATTCTTCTTCCCCAGTAGAAGAAAGTATTTCTGCCTCTTCAACCAACATACAACATAACAAGTGTTTATCATGTGTAAAGACAGCATCACAAAAAAACTTTAATTTCACATATTCACAATACAATTTCAAATCCGGCTCATTTAACTCCGGTTTAACGAGTTGTTTTCTGACGTCGTATAATAAGGGTCCAGTTTTTACTAAAAACATAGTAGAAGAGCGGAAAACCGCGTTAAAATTAAAAATTCAGTTCATTTCTAACTTGGAAGTTGCCCTACCCAGCAAATTATATGCGCGGTAGTACCTAAGATGAAATTTATCTTTATTATGTTTGGTTTTTTTATATTCATAATTTCTTGTAAGAATATAACCTAAACTATAACACTGAGTTAAATAATAGTTAATTGACACTAATCTATCTGAATTAAAGTGTAGTAATTTACCCTGGTCGAAAATATGTAAAACAGAATCAAATTGTTCTAAATAGTAGATATGTATTTTAACATACGGGTTAACTTCATATGGAAAAATATTCATATAATCCTGCATATAGTTATTAGTTATATCATTATGCTTTTCATCCTCAGCATTAAATAGATCTGAGATATAACTAATTTTATCTCGATCTGAAAGTATCGAATAAAGTACAAATGATTCTGGTTTTAACATCATCGTCTATATCTGCCCATTGAGTATGCTTTCATAAAAACTTGTTTAGCATTGCTTAATGTTTCAATTAATCTATATATTTCTGATTTTGATAAATCTAATGAATAAGTTCCGTAAATTTTCGTCTTAGTATTTTTTACTGTCGAATAATTACTAATAGATTCATTCAATGATTCAATTATATTATCAATTTCATTAATTGAAACTTGAGTCTTAAAATTACCAACAAATAAAATACCTATCTTAGTATCATTTTGTCGTTGTCTGATAATAGTATTTGTTAATCTATCATTCAACTCAAAATCAATAGATTGAAAGTATTTACTTAACTTTCCTTTTCTTTTCTGGTCTATTCCGAAGCGTTGATTTATACTCATTGTTTATAAAATTACTTGTTTATTAATGATAACTCTGTAAATGTCTGATATCTCTGATGTTTGTATTGTAAATGGACGTTTGAATTTTAATACTTCATCTGCCATATTAGGAATTGGATAAGATACAAAATTCTCCTGTCCGCCGGTATCATGTATTAATGTTAATACAACACCTTGTTTACAAACATCTAATGCTTTAGAAATAAAATTATTGATGTATTGCCATTTATCTATTTTGATTTCATAGTATAGTAAATTTAATGAACCAATACAAATGACCCAATCGTAAAGATTATCTTTAAAATCATAATTTAAAAATTCATCATTAATTATTTTATACTTATCTTTTTGATTGAAAAACGTCGGGTATTTAGTTTCTGGAATTTTGGCTATTGTTTGATTTAACTCTATACCTGTATAATTTAATTCTATAATGAAATTTCTACTAATATAGTCTGTAATATCAGCCCTTCCACAACCAATATCTAACATTGATACTTCACCTGATAATGGCAACACCCCTGACAAGGAAAAATTATAAATAGAATCCTGAAATACTTCATCTTCATATCCCATTGCTATAGGATCATCTATTAAATATTGAGGTATTTCTTGAATTGGTTTTAATTCAGTATTATCTTCTATTTTTTCTATTTTTGGTTTTTCATCAACTTCAGATATATTAGTATCTTCTGTATCATCTTGCTCTTCAGAGATTAGAATATCCCCATCATCGTCAATTTGATTTTTCTTTTTTGGTGTTAAAAAATCATTTAAATTAATCATGGCTTATAAATTTATTTTAAGAATTAAATATAAAAAAAACTTTCTTATTTTCAAAGTGAAAGTAACATATCTATCATTTCTTCTTGAGGGAAAATATCAAATTTTCCTGTGTGTACATTAGTATGACTCAACATACCCTTCACTTCACCTGATTTTGCAGCTTCATAATAAGAAAAAGCATCGATTGGATTCATTTGTTTTAATCTATCTATTAATCCAACTGTATAATCAATATTATGTTTGTTACATAAATGTAAAATTAAATCTTTAAGGATTGATATTTGTCTATCAGTATACTTATGCCAATATCTATGTCCTTTAAAGGATGATTTAAGATCTAATACTTGTTCTGGTAGTACTAATTGATTCACATAAGTGTAGTAATTATTTCCTTTCTTTGTTAGAAAACCAAAATTACAAATTTCTATTCCTATTGAGTGTTTGTGCATGAACTTATCTACAGGGCCAAGATGCCATGCATAATCATTATCTGACATTGTTTTTAATACAATTCCATCATAAGTATCATCACCATTTTTAATATTAGTACCACCAATAATGTATCCAGTTCCTATTGGACCCCTAGAATCCGTTGCCCACCCATCTACTTGTTTATACGGATCATTCCAACCAGCAGTGTGATGTAAGAATAGATATTCTTTATGAGTTGGACCTATAATGTATTCATTTCTGGGCAATGGATAATGAATCATAAAAGATTCAAAGTTCTCTGAAGCATCACTAGTAAATTCAATTTCATTTAATAATAAATTTAATGTCCTAGAATCTAATTCTCCAGTAACAGGAAGTTTATTTTTATGTTGGAAATTTCTAATAGCTGCTTCAGTAAGAGGATCTTTATTACCAGTAATTGGCAATCCTAAATTCCTCTGAGCGTCTTTAATTATTGATGTTGGTTGCTTTCTCCAATCCATGACTTCGTATTTATTAATAAATATAGTTGAGACTATGAACTCATGGAAAAGTTTGAAGTGAAGCACCGCTCCACGGAGTAGTAATTGGAGGTTGTATTACTGTAGAGGTGTATATACCTGTTAATGTTGCCAGATGTATCCTCGCGGCGGACTCAAAGGCATAAAGTATAACATTAAAATCAAAATTTTGTTTGATGTGAATAGATACCCAAGATCCAGGTGAGGTAACATTAACAATGCCAGTAGGTCCGATAATAACAGCACCTGTCCAGTAAACATAGATATATGGCTCAATTTGCTGAACGAAATTAACATCCTTATGAGACTTTCTATTCATTTCAGCAATCTGCAATATACCCTGATAAAGTGCTTGTATTTTAGGCGCGGTGTTAATAACTACACCTCCTGCAGTAAAAGCATCATAATGTCGGAGTACACATTCGTGATAAGCAGTTGCTAAAGTTAAACTGAATTCAAATCTGGAAACGTGTTGTTTTCCAATAAGCGCATACATTTTGGTATGAAATAAACTCCATGACATTTATGTAAGTTATTTACCAGTTTTAATTTCTAGTATTACACTTTCTTCATGTAATGTCTGATTTCTACTATTTTCTTTAGCTACATGATTTCCTGAGTAAATGCAATTTTCATGTTTTCCATTAATAATTGATGCAGTATCCTTTAAAGTACAATCTAATACTTCGGAAGACATAATGTATGATCCATCATGTAATATAGTATTTGTTACTGTAGAATTTTTTATCAATGATGCATTGTACATTTGAACTTTCACTAACGTACCAGAATACACTGTTGTTTTATCATAGAATTCAGATGAATTAATATTTCCACCATCAATCCTGGCGTAATTTGCTGCATAGACATTAAATAAATGTAATTCATCTGTATTTTTTTTAACCACAGCGGCATCATCAAGAAGAATAGATTTTTCAAATGTATTACAAGAAATTAATTTTGCTGTATTACCAATCCAAGATAGATTGTTAACATGCAGATTTTTCAGACATTCAAATGCTTCTAATGAGCACCATCCGCCTATTGAATGTTTCTTTATAATTGTTTTATAATTTAGGACTTGAATTTTAAGATCATCCAATGCAAGCAATCTATATAATCTTTTTATACCGAAATTCTTTCTTCTATATGTTTTTTCAGTATCAATTATATTAACATCTAAATATTCATTTTCGAGAAGTTTGTAAAACTCTGTTTCATATGTCATAACTTTTCCTATCTTTGTTATAAATATTAAAATGATAGGAATTTACATAAAAATGAGTTAGATAAATTAATATCCAACTCATCTTAAAAAATCTTGGTTGTTTTCTTTAATTAGAGTTTCTAATATCAACTAACTTATCAATTAATGTTTGAAAAGCTCGTTGAGCTGCTGGTATAGATTTATACCATTTCCAACAAATTGGATAACCCATTCTATTGCGAATAACTAGAACACAAATATAACCTTCTGGGTCGGGTCTACAACGATCCAGTGTTACTTTATAATTCTTTTTACCCTCCAAAAATTTCTCCATATTCTTAATGGAGCGCCGAACATTACAACGATAACCTTGTTCAGTGGTTAATGCAATACGGCCAAACTGATAAGAGATGGTTGCGCTACCATCCTCATGTACTTTAGTTTTCGTATTCATACAAAACATGTTTAGTTATGAAATAATCTGGCCATAAATATAAGTAAAATATTTTATATTCAAGAAATTTTCATAAAAAATTTTGTTATATCCTCAAAAACCCTTATTTTTATATAAAATTTTTGAGCATGGAGATAAAGATAGGATTAGATCTTGATGATGTCGTATTCGATTTTATGCGTCATTTCTATAGATGGTTAGGATATGAATACACCCCACCTACATATTGGGATGTTCCCTTTATAGACGATAACTTTCATATAGTTAAACATGATCCAAAGTTTTGGTTGTCAATGCCTGTAAATGATAATATTGGTATTGAAGATTTCAAGTTTGATTTCTATGTTACTGCTCGACCAATACCAAGCGAGATAAGTGAACAAGCAATAGGGATGAACAAACTACCAACTAAACCAGTTTTTACTGTTTACAATGAATCTAAGGTAAATATATGTAAAGAACTTGGGATTACACACTTTATCGACGATAAACCACAAACTGTACTCGAATTAGATGAAGTTGGAATTAAGTCATATGTATGGGACGCTGATTGTAACCAAACATTTCAATGGAATAGAAGAATCAAACATTTAAGCGAATTTGAACTATGAGAATATTAGTTACTGGTGGCGCTGGGTTTATAGGGAGTTACCTTTGTCGGTATCTACATGATGATGGACACCATATCATTTGTATGGATAATTTATGTACCAGCAATGGAGATAACATACAATGTTTAACAGATTCCAACTGGTTTCAATTTATCGATCATGATATATCTGAGCGATTGCCGTTTGTTAAAGCTGACTACATTTTACACTTTGCTTCGCCAGCCTCTCCCGCCGATTATCTAAATATGCCTATTGAAACACTTCGAGTGGGATCAGCAGGTACATATAATATTTTAGAATTAGCAAGGAAACAGAAAATACCTATTCTTATTGCTTCGACAAGTGAAGTGTATGGCGATCCACAAAAACATCCACAGTCTGAAGATTATTGGGGACATGTAAATCCAATTGGACCAAGAGGAGTTTACGATGAAGCTAAAAGATTCCAGGAAGCAATGGCAATGGCTTATCACCGTGTGCATGGTTTGGATGTCAGGATAGTTCGTATATTCAATACATATGGCCCGCATATGAGAGTTGATGATGGAAGAGCAATTCCAAATTTTATCAATCAGATGTTATTAGGAAAACCAATTACAGTACATAATGATGGAAAACAAACTAGATCATTTTGTTATATAACTGATACTGTAAATGGTATCATTAAATATATGCAGAAATCTATTCCATTTGTAGGTCCAATTAATATTGGCAACCCAGCGGAATATCGAATAATGGATCTAATAGATCAATTGGGATTATTATTAGACGTAGAACATATAGATTTAGTATATCATGATATAATTGACGACCCAATGCAAAGACAGCCTGATATCAGACTTGCTAAGAAAGTATTGGATTGGGAACCAAAAGTAGATTTGATAGATGGGCTACAATCGACATGCGAATATTTCAAAGATAAATTATATGATAACACAAAAGAAACAACGAGAAGTAAGTGAAAATCTTTCTGAAGAAGACCTGAGAACAATTAGTATAATTGAACTTGGAGACAGATTAGGAATCGAATCTACCCAAGTTAGACAATTTCTACATCCAGAGGGATGGTGTAAGATTAGCAATGGGAATATCCGAGATGAATTTTTGAAACGATTTAATTATTATATGAGATACAAGTCTACCCCTGGTTGGTTCATTCCAGAAATATTCCAGCTTGTAGATGAACCAAATTCAACAATTAAAGGACCTGTACTGCTGCTGTACGAAAGAGATATATTATGACTAATTTTGAAAAATTCCAACATTGTGAACTACCCATTTGCTAAAGACAAATGCACTGCATCCGAACAATATTCAAGAGGAGGGTAAAAAATTTGGAAATTACAAAATTAAATGTTACCTTTAAAAAATTAAAAGAACTAACATGAAACCTAGAAGCAAATTTACCTACAAAATTAAGGATGGTGTTTTATTGATAATTGATCAATACGACGATTCTAATCCAACAATGAGTGTTACTAATGATATGGAGAATGTATTAGAATACATATCAATAGCTGAAAGAGTGGAAGTTCAAAAAATGCCTATTGCATATAAAGATACAGAAGGATCTTGGGATGGTGTTAATTTTAGCAATGGGGCTGTAAGTTGGATATATCTTGCTAGTAATAATGAAGACGATGTTATAAAAGAAATTAAAGATAAACTCAAATAGGTTGAGTTTGGTTTTGGTTTTTTCACTTTGTGATAGTGGTATTTAAATTGAATGCAGTATGAATACCACTTTTCATTTTACAATATACCTAATTTTTGTAAGTCTCTTCCTATTACAGCTGACTGGAATGGAAGTATGAATAACACGTTATCCAAGTGTTTACAAACAGATCCTTGTAGTCTTGGATTCCTGATCTTAGGTATTCTCGGCTCATTGTTTAGAGCATAGTTATTCTGGGAACCAATATACTGGAATCCCCAATATTTCCAGGATGGATCAGTGCAATGTACTTCAATATCACCTGCTAATGCCATTCTGGCTATCTGTATTGGAGTTCTGCTAGCAGAATATTGTCTAATTATATCATCCAAATCTAATAGCTTTACAAATTGAGTATATATTCTTCCAGGTACTGTATGGGATGGAGTTCTAAATCTAACAATACCATTTTCATCAATATCTTGGTATCGAGAACCTTTAGTTTTCTTTGATTTAGTTCTAATATTTAGATAATTCGGTGCATCACGTCTTAAATCTTTATAAGTAGCCTCACCCAGAATATCCTTGAAATAATGATCAATTACATTATTGATTTTATTTTCTGATAGTTTATCATTTTGTAAATAGTTATACCATTTAGTATGTACTTCTGCTAATCCATGTTCTTTAATGTATTCAGAAATATATGATTTATAACCATTGGGAATATGTAATGTAGGTTCGGGAAAGTGTTTATTTTTGCATGAACATTCTGTTAAGAACTCATTTAGATATACTAGATTCTTTATGATTTTTTGTGAACTCATCTGTATATAAATATTGTTTACCCATAATAAAAATTTAGTCTAAATTTTGTAATTAGAAATGTTTTTTGACATACTCACATTTCTAAGGATGTGAATCTTACGCCGCCATGGTGAGTTGTGGCAATGAAGCCGTCTTACACTTACTCTGGCGAATCCAGACGAATATTTATCAACTACCTATACTTCCAGAAAACTTTTTATTAACTTTGCTATATTAAATATATATAATTTTAACATCATTAAAAAGTATTGAATATTTGGTTATTTCCCAGGAAATCTTTAATTTTAAATCCAAATTAGAAAGTATGCCAATAACTAAGCAATTTGAAGTAAAGAATTTCATGGTAGAGTATAAGCATTGGTTAGATTCTCTAGAAAATGTTATACAAAAAATGGAAGAATTACAAGAGTTTCTAAATACACGCCCCGATATTGCAAAAATGTATAATGATATGTACGAAGCTAGGGATGAAGTTGCAGTTGCACATCAAGATAGATATTCTGAATTGCAAATAAAAATAAGAAAATATTTTTGTCAATGAATGTATATCAATTAACAGATGAATTTATACCTCCACAATTAGCTATGGAATTTGCTAAATTAGGATTCGATTATCCGTGTTTTACTGCGTGGAGAAATGGTTGGTTATCTGGGATTGGTGGTAATAATCTCGGTATTAAAAATTCACTGATATCGAAAAATCACAAAGAATTTCTTAATAAATGTGCCGCACCAACTTATTGGCAGATATTAATATGGTTGGAAACCGAGAATGGAATAACAATAGAATATGAATCTAATAGAAGATTTAATGAAATAAATTATTTCTGTTTTAAAATATATGGATTAACTGGGGATAATACTAAATATGATTATATGGAACATTTGGAAGAAGATGTTGTATATACTCTAAAAGAATTATATGATAAAACATTTGAAAAAATAATTGAATTGTTAAAAATTAAACATGATGAAGAAAATAGAGAACTTTCATGACTATTGCAAATTAGCAAGAGAAACAGCTATATACCCCGAGAAATTGGGTTCTGCGTACGCTGCATTGGGATTAATTGAAGAATTAGGTGAAATTTTAGACGTATGGTCTATACCTGAGGGTCATAATAATAGAAAAAAAGAAGCAGGTGATGTATTGTGGTACATGTCTGAATTATGTCATGTTTTAATGTTAGATATTGATGCTGTATTTAATTATAATAATACAAAATACTTCGATTATAGCAGATTTTTTGGTAATATTCAAAAAGAAATATGTAAGTTTGCAGGAGTAATAAAGAAGATTGAAAGAGACGGTATTACACTCGAGAAGAAAGAAAAAGTTGCCGATTTTCTACGTAATTGTTTTATTTTAATATGGCATAGGATGAATAGTGATAATATCGATATGTTAACAGTAGCTCAAAATAATATAGAAAAACTACAATCAAGAAAAGAAAGAGGAACCTTGCAAGGAGATGGAAATGACAGATAATGTTATTTACTATGGTCCTTATAAAGATCTAAAAAAGAATGATCTAATTCTTAACAGTAATGGATATTCATTCCAGTATCAGAATACTACCAGAAATGGAATGGTCTTTATCTTAAAGAAAAAGAAAGATAGTGTCATAAAGAAATTATTGAAAGTAGGCAGATATTCTAATTATGATAATATCTATTATGACAAAGTGTATTATCAATACTTGCCTGGAATGGTTTTGTATTCAGCAAGAGAAATTTTAGAAGATCCAAATGTAGATGATAAAATGTATTTTGGTATAATGATGTGAAAAATAAAAATATGACAGAATTACACGCACATAAGGTATATGATATATTAGTTGAGATTGGCGGAGCCAATGAAGAAGACAGATATGGATTCGTTCATCATCATAGTAAAGAAAATCCATGCAGCGAGTGGAGATTTTGTGGTCATTTGGGATTCGGAGGTAAATATAGACGGTTAACCAATAAGGTCGATTGTTATCCGGAACATTTAAACGCCCGCCGGCAAAAGATAATTGATGAGATAAACCAGAAGTTAGAAGTAGTGGCAGAAAGATCTAAATAATTTGGAAATATAAGATATTTTCATTATCTTTATTATGAATTAAAACATTTGAAGAAATGGTCAAGACATTGTATTTTCCAGTTGTAAAGAAAGCTATTATGAATATGGATGGTAATTGGACAAAATTAGATTTTTGGTTAAAGGATGTAATTGAATTGCCGAGAATAACAGCCAAAGATAAAAAACATGCAATAGATAGTGATATATGTTATCTACATCCAATACCAACGGATGATATAATTGGAGATTTTCATAAAATGCCATATGATAGTTTAAGATATGTGTTTATGAAGGATATACCATTGGATCTATTGAAAAGATTAGAAGATTTTACAAAGCAAAACAAAGAAGTAAGAGCATGAAGGATATAGAATACATCCTTTGTGCAGCTATCTGGTATAAAGATTTGGAAGTATCCGAACCACACCGTGGAGCTATACCATTTAATTGTGATGTAGGGGTTGTAGTATGCGGTTGGAGGCATTCAAATTGCATATGGGTAACAAAATGCCTATCTGGATTAAGAACTGTTACATTCGGCCCTAACAGCGTCGGAGAAACCGTTCAAGGGTTTCTAACAAATAAGAATAGATTCGTAGATAGAGAGGAAGGAGGGAAGATTGCTTTTGACGCGGGGCAAATTGAAGATGAAACGGATTATTTATTTAGTGAAAATCTGTATTAGATTTGTTCAATGTTAAATCTGCATTGCTTCTTGTTTAAGAGAATAGTAAATGTTTTTACCTCTTCTTTCTGTTTGAACAACACCTGCTCTTCGAAGTATAGCTAAATGTTGTGAGGCTGCTGATTGTTCAAGCCGTAACTTAACATATATGTCAGTTACGATCATTGAGCCTTCCTTCGCTAGCAAATTGAGCATGCGTTGTCTGCACCCATGGTTAATGGCACGATAAATTTCTGCAATTTTTTCTAAGGCGCTAGAATTTAACTTAACCATTTTGCCATCTTGAATAATTGTTAATGCATTCATGATTTTTATAGTTTTTACTTGATATTAAAGATAAGGAATATATTTGATATAACCAAATATATCAGTTATAATATTCATCATCATCCTGAATTTTAATAGTTCCAGCTAATTTAAAAGCAGAATCAATATCTATACCTCTATCTTTCAAGATGCTGATTATAGCATAGTATTTACCAGCATACCCCCAAGATATATCCTTGTAGAAATCTTGGATTTCTTGTTCTGTTTGATTAGGATATTTTGTTCTTAGATGTTTTAAGATATCTGCTTTATGAATTACCAAGTTTTTCTGTTTTGTTGTTCACATAAATATCGACACCAACTTTCCTGGTAGTTTGACCGTCGCCCATATTTCCGATGTAATGTTTTCATTTCATCTACATTATCACCACAAATATAATCCCAGATGTCATGCCATACAGCATTATATCTTTTCCCCTTTGGTGGTTTATACTCAAAAGCATCGGCGTGTATAATGGCTACTCTCTCATCTTTTAGATAAGTAGGACCAACTAAATCAATAACATCTTTTGATTTCTCGATTACTGTTACTTCGGTAATAGTCGGTTTATCTAATAATGCTTTTAATAACACACCTAAACCAAGCCCATTTACTAATACAATACCTTCTGCTTTAAGAACGAACCTCATGAAATCACGGATCTCATTTGGAGTATTGCTCATCACACAAGTGCCATTTCTTAACAATCGTTTATATTTTCCACCTGGTACACTTCTACCAGTTTTCATAGCAGATAGTATTTGACTGAAATCGTTTTCAGGAACTTCAATAGTTTCTACTCTCCATTCACCTTTAGTACCGTCTGGTACGTCTATTGGAATTTTCATTTTTTATGTGTTTAAGTTTTTCAAATTATACAATCTCCGCACCTTTTAAAAATGGTGTAGAACATACATACTGTTTTTTCGTGTGGATATCTTTTATCACCCATTCATTTTCGCGGGCTCTATGTTTGTAGGTTAAATAATACTATTTTTTAACGATTTTGTTCTTAGGTTGGTACCATGAATATTTACCATCTGATACTCTAATGAAATCCGAGAAATCATTATAATCGTTTTTATACTTTCCATGGTATTTTACTGTGACTTCCCTAATTTTACTTCTCTTCTTTACAACATCGGCAGGCATTATACATAATGCTGTATCTCCCTTTTTTAAGTGTTGTGCTGCTTCCTCTATCTGCTCTTCTATCTCCCACGTTTCTCCAATCCTTTTATTTAGGATGTCTTGATCAAAACGATCATATTCACCATGTGGAAATTCCTGGTGAAATTCATTGATTTTTTCTAATAATTCTTTCATTTTTAATGTGTTTTTATAGGTTTCTAATTAATTACATAATAAAGATAAGTATTTTCCACCAAAAAACCAAAGATTTTGGGGTATTTTTTACCAAAAATCAGTGAAATAGGGGGGGGTCATAGATTTTCAGTGAAAATGTGGTGAAACGTGGTTCTACCAGTCAATATTGCAATCTTCACAAGGATATTTCTGTTCAACTATACCTAAATAAACAGGGCAGTCATCATACCCATATTTACATCCATGATCTACACAACAATGTGTTATATGTACACCCCACTCATTTTCTGGGATTTCTGTGGTTTTTGGACGACTTTTTATGTCTCTTTCTCGTATTTCCTCGAATGTTTCTACTGAAATAGGGGTATCAGAGGCATATTCCCATGCTTCAATCAGCTTATTTTTGAATAGATCTAAGTCTTCCAACGTGTCAAACTCAAAATCTCCTTTAACTTCCCATTCTTGAGGGAAAATACCTGCAGATTCATCTCCAGAAAATCTTACAATGAATCCTGTTATGCGTATATTCATGTTATTATGTTTTATAGGTTGATTCAATTTTCTTTCTAATCATTCGAATCGCTTTCTGATCATCTACTGTCAATGATCTCTTCCATTTATTCTTAGTTTTCCACCAAAATACATAATCTCTGATTTCATCAATATCCAATTTTGGATAGTAACTTTGTATGAGTTGACAGAATGGTAACTCTTCTTCTAACTCTTTATCTTTGTATTTCTTCAGAGCAATTAATGTATTCATGTATCTCGAATAATGTTTTCTAACTCTCCTATCATGTAGCATATTATCTACCCATTGGATATTTCTATGTGATATAAGATCGAAATTAATACACTCTTTAGGATGCAGACGCCACCTAAATCTTCTGGTTCTTTCTTTGCTACCATACTCAGTGTAAACTTCATCATTCGGCAAATATTTAACATATAGTACAGTTTTATTTTCACCATATTCTCTATGTTCCTTATCTATATGTAAGGTATATATACCGTTTCGGATGGCATCTGGATATGCCCATTTATTTGAAAAATATCTGTTATATATTCGATAATTACGTTCTTCTGAAGTTTTCCAATCCGATTCAGTAATGACTAATACTCGTTGACCTTCTACTGGATTACTACTGGCGATTTCAAACCATTTTAATGGATCGACAGATCCATCTTCAATTTGGTTGCCTTGATTCTCGTAGAAGAACACTATTTTGCCTTCTTCTGCAGACTTTTCATTCATAAAGGATACTTTACCCGACATATTACCAAAAACCTCGGTACGATCAAGCAAACCTTGCATTACGACCATATTTCTACGGTATGTATGCATGAATTCATCAATTTTATTTTTATGCCTTTCTTCGGGATCATAGCTGCGACTGATTATATTTGGATTATTGATATCTTTATCCATCTCCTCGTACATTTTCACTAATTCATCAGAATCAGGAAATAACTTTTCATCGAATCTCATAGTTGTAGATATGGTGTAAATATTCTCACCGTTGCGTATAATGATATACGTCTCCATGTTCGGGATATTCATTTCGAAGTTAACCCATGGATTATCATGGTATTCCTTTTGATCCCGCCTTACTCGCATTATACGTACACATTTCGGAAATGGTACTATCAATTTGTAATTTTCAAATCCATAAAATTTGCTTTTACTAAGCATCCAATTATCGAAATCTTCAATATTTTTGAAATCAAGACCACCGTCACTTGGATCTCCAACTTCTTCATCCATGTATAGCCTAGCTTGTAATAAATGTATAGGTTCCTCGTCTGATGCTGGTGCTCCTTGTTGAATGCGCACTATATCCTCCTCTATACCAAGATATAATTCAATAGTCCATATAATCTCCCGTAACTTATTAATCTTCTTGTTAAACGTATCTATAATAGATCTTAAATTACGTTTTTCTCTTTCTAATATACTGAGATAATGAGCTTGAATTATAGAAAGCTCATGTCTTCTACGCTTAACATCAGATAATAAGACTTCATATGATTTCTTATCTATCTTCATCAGTTGAGTTGATTCGGAATTAGACTGTTCCTGGTATTCACTTAGATCAAATTCTCCTCGTTTCAATGCTATTGCTTTCTTAACCAGATCATCGAAATCACCTTCATAGTATTGATAATAGTCTTGTAAACTACTGCGAGACACTTTATGTTCATCACCATCAGGATCGATACAATAACATACAGGACCCCACTCAGTTTCTTCAATTTTAACAATCTTATATACGTCCTCACGACGATATAATATACCACCCACAGATATAGTACCGTGTTTTTCAGTTGTAATTTCTTGTACTAATTTGGATACTTCTTTATTCATATCAATTAGATTTTCCAGTGAATAATTGCCCAAGAGCTTCAGAAGTTAGTTTGGGTATACTTTTAGCTTCTTGCAATTGATCTTTAAGTAATGATACTCTTTTTTCCGCTTTTACCACCCTTTGTGATAGTACTTCTATAGAAATAGGTATCCAATTTCCATGCGGTGTTGTTTTGTAATGGAGTATACCATCAATCATTGTTTCTACATAATACATAGTTTCTTGTTTTATTTCATAATAAAGATAATGAATTTTTAGGAGATATCCAAATAAACATGTAGGAAAATTATTTGAATTGAAAATTTCGATAATTACACAATAAATTTTATCTTTGTACCTGATATTATAAATTTTCCCGCGGTCGGGTCAAATTTAGAAACATCTTTCGCTTCATAGTTGGTACTTTGAAATATTTTTCATATCTTTATAGTACAAATTAAAAAGATAAAATTATGAAAACATGAATTATTGCACGTTACATTGACAAAAAAGGAAAACAATGAAGGAGATTAAGCCAGATCAAATTAAACAAGAACAGCAAATTGTTACCCCCGCGGAGGAGAAAAAAGTCCGCTTTATCGGTACACGACGACTGAAGCCTGGGCATACAGTGTATCAATGGGATGATGGGGTAGTGACAGAAGCTCCGTTGGAGGAGGTGGATATAGCGGTAGAGTCGTTAACTGGGAGTTACGTTAAACGGAACAAATTAATTCTCCGGAAGGAGTGCTACTACATTACGGCTCTGAATCTCAGGAATGCTATAAAAAAGTTCAAAAAATCCGGACTACATGTGGAAGCTAATTAATTTCATACATCAATCAAAAGCACTTATCATGGGAAGACAAGCACAAACCAAGAATTTCACTGGGGTGATAATTCATAATGAGAAAACCGGATTGTTCATAGGAATTATTAAGGAGCTTAAGGGTGTTGTCGTTCAGGGCCGAACAAAAGATGAAGTTGTGAAAAAAATGCCCAGGGCTATTGAGGCTATGATGTCAGCATTGAGGAAGAAGTTTCAAGACACAATCAACCCCGGATAAACTTAACGTCATCCGCTATGCCAGCGCGGAAGATTAAAACGAAATACCGAAATGAACAATAACGACAAAAACTCCACATTGAATAAATACGCTCTTCGCCCCCGTTTAATTTCAGAAGCGATCTTGAACGATAACCAGTTGCAACAACTCCACGCTAAAAGAACAGAAATTTATTCTGTAGCAACTCCGACAGTTATATTAGGCAAAGATGGTAAGTCTGAAACTGTTTGGATTGACGAAACTAATTATCCATTGCTGCCAAAGATTAATGAGATGATCGAACAAAGAACAGAACAGATTAAGCAGTGGTTTCAATAAATGGCTGTCAACATCTATATAAACTTAACGGAAACTGATATGGAATGTAAAGTAGTCAGTATTAAAACAAAAAGATTATGTCAGATTTTAAAGTAGGTTGCTCACCTTTAACGAGTAGATTATTTGCTGGAAGAGTTTTGAAGAACGGAACTTGGGGGCAAACAAAACATGATGTAACAGATACGGCTGTTGGCGCAGTAGCTCAACACCTTTTACAGCTTGAAGAAAAAGTTCAGTTTAAATACAAAGGTGAGCTTTATGAGTTGAAAGTTGAAAAGGTAGTAGATAAGTAGCCTTATTACACATACACTTTGTTAGCAAACGTTATGAAATACAGCAAAAACTTTGAGCGAGACTATAATTGGTACTTATCTGTATCTAATATTTTTTCTTTTGATGGTACTGAATACTATCATAATAAAAAAGGAATTGAATTGATACAATTTGATAAAAACGGTAAAACCGCAAAGGAATGTTTTTACCTATATGATACTAATGGTGTAATAAAACCAACTTGTGAACCTGAAAAGTTAAAAACTCTATTAAAGACGAAAGGTAGTGTAAACCTACATATAAAAATGTATGCAGAAGATAGAGCAAAAGGCTACTTACCTAAAATAGAGTTTGAAAAAATATGTACTGAATACAACTTACCAAGTTGGTTTGTTGATGCAGTCGAAAATCAAAAGAAAAAATATTACATATCACTTACCTAATGTTTGCTAACACCTATATAAACTTAACGTGAACAGATATGAATGAAACAATTTGGTTTGATGTAAATTACAATACCCCCGATACGGAAGTAGAAGTGTTGCTAATACTTCAAGAAACAGGTGAAGACTCTATAATGAGGGTTGGACATTTACACAAAGATGGCAAAACATGGGTAGTAAATGGGGAGAGCGTGTTCCCTTCTCATTGGACGGAGTTGCCAGAACTACCAAATAAGTGATAAATTTTGATTATGAAACGAATACAAAGAAGGCGAACAAAGGGATGGAGAATGCCCGAAAACGCAAAGTATGTAGGGAGACCTACTAAATGGGGAAATCCATTTCGATTAACACATGATGGCTTTATTCAATGCTACTCGACTAATCGGAAAATATTAGACCCTTGGATAATGTGGAGTTATTCAGGTGGATTTGAAACAAAAGATATTGTTGATTTATACGGCCGATGGCTTGATGGTGAATTAAAAGCAATTGCACCTTATTTGCCAACTCCGCCAAGCATTACCGAACTAAAAGGAAAGGATTTAGCGTGTTTTTGCTCGCTTTCTTCTCCTTGTCACGCAGATGCTATTTTGGAGCGTGTCGGTAGTGCTTGTGCCTAACATTAGAGAAAAATTAGAATGCAAAGATTTGCATACAGATTCAAAGTTTACCAACGTGACACTGGCGAAACGATAGGCTCTGGGTCGTTTAAGGTTACCCGCGAGTTGACAGAGAATGAGCAGTTAGCGTTTTTGCATCAATACACGCACGGCATATATGACGGCAAGGAGTCACTTTTGCCGATTGAAATTAACCTGAGCGGATGGGATAACGGCCAACTTGTATTTCTGCCAACGGAAGAGTATTAGATGCGTTGAACCATAGAATTTAATAAATAAACACAAAACATAGAATCATGGATGAAAATTATAAAGAAACCAATAGGAATGCATTTCGTAGATTGTTAGCGGTGGTGCTTATAGTGGGATTATGGATTATGTGGTACGCCACTATCGGGATACTAAGCGCACTTGATGCCGAAGTTTCCTTCTTTTGGAGAGCTTTTGCAATATACCCTTTTACACTGGTAAATATAAAGGCGAGTGGCTTAGTATGGAGACATTACAACTAACTTAAATAATAAAGACAGTATGGAAAAAAGAGAACAAATTATCGACCTATTAAACAAGTGTATAATAGGTGAAAGCGTTGCCAATACCGCTGACAGAATATTGGATTTATTTGCTGTTAGTGGCTGGCTCGAATTTGAAGGTAATGAATCAATATTCAATGAGTACGCAAAACGAAACTGCCTGTGTAGGTTTGATGATGGTACGGAATGTAGATATGAAGATGAACATCCGATGGCAGTACTCACTCACTTCAGATGTAAGTAGAGCTTGCCTACAACACCCGTATAAACTTAACCGCATCCGATATATGTAGTAGCGGGTTATTAACAACTAAAATTTGATTAAAATATGGAAACATTAACATACCCAAAAGAAACGAAAGCCATTAAAGAACATAGTTGTAATTTTTGTGCGTGTAGAATACCTAAAGGTGATACTTATATAAAATCTACTCACAAATACGATGGTCAAGTTTACGACTGGAAAACTCACAAATATTGTGCTGAAATAGCATCAAGATTAAAAATGTATGACCATTGTGATGAAGGCTTGACACAAGATGATTTTATGGAAACTATACATTGCGAACACGATGATATACTAATTTCGATGATACCTGATAATGAAGCACAAAAATTCAGCGACATTATTCAACAATTGCGAAGGGTTAATTTTAGAGATAAACTTGCGTATGTTATACGACATTATAAAAAACTTGATAAAGAAGCAGGTCAGTAGTGCTTGCACATAACACCCGTATAAACTTAATCACCCACAGCGATAGGCTGGACGCTAAAGGCCGGGTGTATATGTAGGGCGAATATTCACACTAAACATTATTAGAAATGGAAGATATAATTAAGATACTTGAAGAAATAAAGGAACATCAAATGCAAACACAACAGCTTGCTAGAACTACAACTGTTTACAAACTTGCTGATAAAGCACTAAACATAGCCTTACACATACATGATGTTGTAGGGCAAAGCGAACAGTTATGCCCTGATTGCAATGTTGAGTTAAAACCACTATATGATGAAATGGCTTGTTTCAAATGTATGAAGCACTATCCTAAAAGGGCATAATTGCTGCTAACACCCGTATAAACTTAACGTGAACTGATATGAATTGGATAAATGTAAATGAAAGACTGCCTGAATTAGACGCAAACGATGAGCCTATTGATTGTGAGCTAAGGCAAGACTATAATGATGAGATACTTGTTGGCTACTACTTGGGGGATACTTGGTGGATTGAGGCAGGAATTGGACATTACGATTACAGACAGTATGGTGATGTTGATTACGAAATCACACATTGGAGACCAAAAGTGCAGTGATCGTATGTGCTACAACACCAGTATAAACTTAAACAAAATGGCAAACTTAACAGATGAAAGCCCTATGCCTTGGGGAAAATATCAAGGTTATAAAATGATAAATGTCCCTGCGTCTTATCTGATTTGGTTGTATGACAATAACAAATGCAGTGGCGATGTAAAGGCGTACATTAAAGACAATTACGATGTGCTTAATGAAGAAGTACGGAGAGCGTCGTCAAAATGAACGCTAACGGCTATGCCATGAAACGTAGGGTATAGATAGCCGAATTGTTCGAAAACACCGAACACCTGAAAAACAACCCTACACTTTAATAACCGCACGAACGCCCTATGTTTTATAGCAATTGTTGTGCTTTCGTGCTTAACTGATACAAAATGAATTTGCAATTATCACTTAAAAAAAAATGGTTCGACATGACCAAATCGGGCGTAAAAACCGAAGATTATCGAGACATAAACGATTACTGGTTTAAAAGACTTGTATTTGACTATAAGAAGGTTTTTAAGTACACGTCTGGATATGATTGGGATTACTTGGACAAACAATCTATAAACGCCTATCTGTCAAGTATTGCAGGGGATAAATTGAAAAGAAGTATGATTGGTTTTAAGCCATTCCTTACAAACACAATGACATTGGGTTATCCAAAATCAACTGATAAGGAAAGGATATTGAAAATGGAACACAAAGGAATTGAGATCGGATGGGGCAAGCCTGATTTAGGCGGAGACCCTAATAAACTGTACTTCATAATTAAGCACGGGAGTTTCCTTGCATGAAGCACAACACCCGTATAAACATAACTACCCTCAATTTAGGAAACTCGGTAAAACTTAAACCGTAATGAACGAAAGTAAGAACGAAAGTAAGAACAACCACAGCACCGCCAATAGCGATTTAGGTGCTGTTGGCAGCAGTACTTCCACTAAGGAATTATTGGAATGTACTGTTTGTTGGGGTGGCGGTAAAATTGAAATAGACGATTTTGGTAATGAAGAAGATTGTACTTGGTGTAATGGAACAGGGTTGGTTAGTAGGAATCTTTAGTATTACACCTACCCCTCGTATAAACTCAACCACCCACAGCGATAAGCACAAACGCTGCCTGTGCCTTACTACATTGTTGGCAGCAGTTAATTTTAATCAAATGGGATTCTTAACAAACGTAATTTCAGCAGCAGTAAAAACAGCACTTACACCTGTTGCAATTGTAAAAGACGTGGTAGATGTAGCCACAGGAAACGAACCTGAAAACACAAAGAAGCTGCTTAAAAGTGCGGCTAAAGATGCTGAAAAAGCCGTTGATACGATGATGGGCGAAAATAACGATGGCTTGCTTTAATTACACACAACACCCGTATAAACAGTAACATCGTAAAGCGAACGGAATATGGAAAAAATAGTAGAGTGGGATGAAAATGTAGGTATATCTTGGTGGAAAGAAGGTAGAACCAAACTAAACAAAGTTATTCGTAAATACAATAAATGGATTGACCAGCATCAGGATAACAAAGTGAAAACAGCTAAGTTGTTGGTAAAAATAAATGAACACTTGCAAATGCCCTATTCCAACCAAGATGGTGGTTCTGGTTATAGGGATGAGTTAATCAAAATGAAAGAAAATGTCGAAGGTAGGTTGGTTTCTTAGCGTTGCGTCTAACACCCGTATAAACAGTAACATCGTAAAGCTAATAGAATATGGAATTGAAGTATGGACGCAAAGATACCTATAAGTACGAGCTTGATAAAGAACGACTTAATTGGTTAACCGATCGGACTAATCACAGCAACGAGCAAACTCTGTTTCTTTTTCAATTAGTGGACGGAGACTTTGAAAAGCTGAAGCAACTTGAGGTGAAAGCAAAGAATTGTTTTTACTCCGCTTGTCCTGCTACCAAAGAGGCTGTTGAGGAGCTTCTGAGTAGACAAGAGGAAAGTGATTGGTTTTCTCTTTAACTTCTCCTAACGGTAAAGCTATGGTGCGTGGCTTCAATAACGCATCCAAACAGAAATAAACTTTGAGTTATGCAAAATATTACAAAAACAACAGAACATACGTGCACTATAGCGGATGTTAGGTGTAGCGTTGTTCGATTTGCTTGGGGTAACGAAAAGTTAAAAACTTGGTTCATCACAAAGACCTCAAAAGCATTTTTACCTAAAGGTTCAAGACTATTGTTCAAAATGGGGTGTGAACCGACAAATGAACCAATATCAATTACAGACTCTCACCCCAAGGAAGGGCATGTAATAAATGATGTTGATGGGTGTAAACTAAAAGTGATTAGCGTAGAATGGTGTTGACATTACACCTAACACCCGTATAAACTTAACTACCCGCAGCGATAGGCTGAACGCTAACGGTCGATTGTATGCGTAGGGCGAATTAAAAAACAGAAATTATGAGATATACATTTGAAGAAGAATTTAGACTTGACCATCCTGAAACGGTTGGTGAAACAGACATACACTTTGACCTCGACAACTACAAGGATTGGTTGGAAGCTCAATTGATTGAAGCACGTAAGCAATTGGATTTATACAATGTTGTACGGCAAAGCGAACAGTTGCCACGATGTGAACATAAAAATAAAAAATGGGTTCAACAAATTGCTGAAAATTATTGTCCCGAATGTAGAGAGATACTTTAGTGGCAATTGCCTATAACACCCGTATAAACCAACCAACTAATCAACATGAAAAAAGAACCGAACTTACAAATGGCAGAAACACAAGCATCAAGTACACCTGTTGTTAGCGGTAGTTATATTAATACAGAGATATACAACTGTTTAAATAAACTTAGTAATAGTATAGGTGAAACAATAACTGAATATCATTGGAGAGAATTTTGCGGATTAATGAAAATGATGGAAGATGCAAAAATGGTGGAAATTACTTGGGAATAATTGCCGATAATACCCTTATAAACTATTACTAACATCTTAAAACGAACGGAGATGGATGAAATACATGAACTATACGAACATTGTACTACTGAAAACACAATAATGTGCCATAAGTGTAGAACTATTGGAAGAGAAATGGATTGCGACCCGTATGATGCTGCCAGTGCGTGGAGTAAAAAAGGGTGGAGAATTACAAAACATCAAACAATATACTGCCCTAAATGTGCAGACGGTAAATTGAAACCGAAAAAGTAGTGAGCGTATGTGCTACAATACCCGTATAAATGGTAACGGTTATGGCTATGCGCACATAATTTTAACGACTTAAAACGACAATATGGAACGAAAATTTATTGACTTGCGAATTACAGCAATTTCTGATGAAGATTTAAAAGATTTTATGATTGCTCTCAGAAAAATACAATATTGTGGTGATGTTGGTGCAAACAGATTATTGCCAATTCAAATTGATGGTGACGGTTCTGGAGGTATTGATATTGAAATACACACAAAAGAAATTGCTGACACTAAACTTAAAAATATAAGAGAAATCATAAATCTTGACGAAGGTAAACTTCAAAAGGTAAATGATGGTTATGATTTTGAAACACACTATATTGGTGAGTAGTCAACACCTGTATAAATGATAACGGTTATGGAAAAAGTATTAGAACTCATCACAAAGAAAAAAGAAGAATACAGGAGATTCAAGGGCGAAATGCGACACGATATGGATGTTGCTAAAAAGCTCGGATTTGACACTCAGGTATCAAAAATAAACATAGACCACACTTGGGCAAATGAAATACTTGAATTGCTTGAAGAAATTGCAGTCGAAGTACAACGGTCGTCAAATGGTGGCTAACGGTTGGGTATATATGCAGCACCCTTGCACCAAACTTTAAAATTTAGTACAAACCTTAATAGGGTATTGCATATATACCTTGTTAGCAAACGTTTTTAGCGATGGCAGAAGAATTAAGAAAAGGATATAGAATACCGACAATAGAAGAATTTGTCGATGGTTTTGAATATGAAATATATTCAGAAGGTTATTTTGATGATAGTATTGAAGATTTTTGTGGATGGTATAGTTATACAGTTGGAGTAGATTGTTGGAGAGATATTGAAGATATTGAAAGAGAATTGGAACTTGGAAATATTCAAGTGCGGTGTGGGTTGGAAAATGTTTGCTAACATCCGTATAAGCTTAACATCTTCAACTTAAAATTAGTACAAATGAATATAGAAACCACAAACTTTGAAAACTTTACAGCCGATGAATACCGTGATAATTTATTGAGGTTAGGTGCTGTTAGCCATAGTTCTTTTGTTGGCAAAACAGAGTTTGCAACTCTGCACCATACCATATATTTTTAAAATCTGGAGCTCCACTTAGGAGCTCCAGTGCTGTACCATCAAACTGATTACGTAAGTTTATTCAAAATAATTTGGTACTTTGAAAGATCTTTCTTATATTTATAGTATAATCAAAAGGTTCTAATTAGAAAGGCTTAATTAAAACCAGCATCAAGTAACAAAGTATAAGACTGGTCTAGGAGCGTTAGGGAAAAGGATAATAATTGGCAACCCACTTTATTCAGAAGCTATATTGTGAGTTCGACCCTCACCCTACTGGCAATTTTGAAATTTAAGGTAACAAAAAGAAATGGAACAAGTAATTTATGAATGTAAAGATAATGGTAACAGGATTAAGTTTGTGTTAGATGACGACATAGTGGAAGAAATTCATGTACAAACTCATGATAGTAAATCATGGTTAGTAATTAGCATGAATGACTTGTTATCAGGGTTGTCGAAATCTTCCCAATTGCCATTGATTAATCATCTCTGGCTATCCGCAAGAAACAGCTGTGTTGGAAATTGCGACTGTCATGCTGAGTGTCACCATGCTGATGAACTCATCGGCCAATTCCGACTGTAAAAGTTTTGTCGGGTCGTGTTTTCAAGAAGGTGAACTATAAAGGTAGTGTACCTTCTTTTTTATCATTTTAAATAGTAAATTGCGCACCCACAATTTGTGATAAATGGAATTTCTTGCTAAATTACATTGTAATTAAATCTATATTATGACATTCAGAGAATTTCTACTATCAGACGAAGGCCATTTAGGTCCTGCCTGCGAAGATGCCATTGACTGGCTTGGCGACCGCACCCCTACCCAAACCTTAGCCGACTGCCATCGTGGCGATTGGCTGCTATGGTGGGCGAAGAAAGCGGGCGTTTATCGCCGTAAATTAGTCGGCTGCGCAGGACACTGTGCGAACACGGTCAGGCATTTGATGAAAGATGCGCGCAGCATAAAGGGTGTTGATGCGGCTATTGCCTACGGAGAGGGATTGCTTACGGAGGAAGAGTTGCAGGCTGCTTATCGTGCTGCTGCTGCTGCTGCTGTTACTGTTGGTTATCGTTCTGCTGCTGCTGATGCTGCTTATTGTGCTGTTTGTGGTAATTCTTCTGCTGCTGCTGCTGCTGCTGACCGTACTGCCTCAGACAAAGCGGCCAACCAACGCCAAACTGCCGATATTGTTCGCAGGATGTTGGGGGATGAGATTTTAGAACGAACAAAAACTTTTGTAAAATGAAAAACCAAGTAATTGAAGCACTAACGCCCGACCACGGGGCAAAGGTCATTGAGTATTGGAAAAGTCGGGGATTTGATACACGCCACCTTGTAGGAACCTCTTGTAAATCTGATGGTGATTCCTACAGGTATTACGGAGTTATTGACGGGGAATTCGATAATTACACATTGCGTCAAGTAGAGAAAGCCAACGCTGAAATAATTGAATTACCTTCAATCGGCGGCTATGTGTTTAATGTGCCTACCGCTGAACTTTCAAGAGCTATTCAGGTGAGGCTTATTCAGTTGGGGTATCGTTGGTTATATGGTCGCGACTCAGTCAGCGAAAACAAGCACCTTCTATATTTATTTGCCAAAAAGGACGGAATAATCTCGCGGGATTCAGTTTTGGCGCCCGAGAAGGCAGATAAGTACATCAAAGGTAGCATTGACGATCTATTCTACACCGACGAGTACAAATACACTCCGCCCAAAATTATAATGGAGCTTACAATGGAGGAAATAGCCGAGAAATTGGGCGTTGACCAGGTAATAATCAAAAGCTAAATACCCCGCTATGAAACTGAGTAAAAACAACCTATTCGTAAAAGCCTGGCAGTTTACTGAAGGTAATCCATACTCTTATCCTACTAACTGGTGTAGCCTTACATGGAAAGGGCTAGTGGGGATTATACTTCTCTTAGTGACTGCAATACCGGGGGTGTTATACTATTCTATAGCATATATATTGTCTTATTTTGATAAAGATACTACTAAACCTACATGGCATAGTATGTATTGCACTAAGGCATTATGGGGCATCGGCCTGACTCATTTGATAATCTCCATTATGCCTGCATTGATTCAGTTAGATCAGGGATATATAAACACAGCATCCCAAGTAGTATGGGCCGCAGCTCTGGTATTTGCTCTCGTTCCCGTAGCGGCATTAGCTACGGTTTTATTAAGCTACCTCTTTTTCGAAGCACTACCTGAAAAGTTGAGGAACCGCGAATCTAAAGCAGGTCAGAGCTTTAAAGCAGTAGGACATGGCCTGAAGAAATTAAAAGACGACCACTGTCCGTTGATTGAGTGGGAGGAGGAAGAATAACATTAATTCACACATAAAAATCAAGCAAAATGAAATGTTCATACAAAGGCGACCTTAAAAACATTGCAGACCCAATTGTTCATAAGATGTTAGAGCATCAGGTGACGCAGGGTAATCCAAGAGATGTGAGCGTGTTTGAGAAGAGGCGGACCACTGGCAGAATAAATGGCGGATTTGACTGGTTTGAAACCCCGGAGGACTATTCATTTTGGAAATCGGTCCTTAATGACGGTAATTACACTCTATTCTTTGAAAAATACCCCGAGCCAGCGGAAGCACCGCAAGATGCCAAAGTCCTCGTATCCGTGCAAGATGACGAGTTGATGGATTTGCTAAACCGCATCGAGGCCAAGCTTGACCAATTACTTGCAACACCGGCAGATACGTCCTGTAACGGTAAACAAGCAGGTGAACAGTCTACAGATTTTAAACTCGGCGATAAAGTGCGGGTGAAGTCCTGGAAAGAGATTAAGAGGTTGACGACTGAAGGTATTTATGGTTGTAGAGTTTTTAACGATCGTTCATACCTTGCAAGAGCAGAAAAGAATGCTTGCGGGTAATCTCTCGTCTACGTTCAAAATACTGACTTTGCTCTTCCTGTGACTTGATATGCGCTTTATGTGCCATATCCCAATCACCACCTTTAAACCAAGTAGGAAATTCTTTGAATCCTAATAGTCTGGCACCGCATGTATTACCATAAGGTTTCCCTTTTATGATAATGACATTTTCAATAACCTGCCCGCAATTACTACAAGTTGTACAATTAGTTGTCATAACTTCTACTTTTTATTTACATAATAAAGATAATGAATTTTTCTGAGATATACAAGTATTTCATTGTTTATTTGTGTACTACGGGTATAACAAAGGTTTGTATACTGAGCCGGAGTGTAACTGGGATAATAGGAGTAAAGTGACTGGAGTGAAGTGGAATAGATTTGAAGATATGTATATTGAGCCGGAGTGTAACTGGGATAATAGGAGTAAAGTGGAATAGATTTGAAGATATGTATACTGAGCCGGAGTGTAACGGAGGCGAAGTGGAGGCGAAGTGGATTGTAACTGGAATAGTAGGAGTAAAGCAACAAATCATTATCATATTATAAAAAATAAAATGTTGTTTTGAAATAGTAAAAATTATACTCACGTTAAGACCCCATATGGGCCGGCTTTTAACAGGTAGAACCCCCCACCTCTTAACGTAATATCTATACCCCCCTACCCCCCTTTTTAACCCCTATTTACCCCACCCCTTTAATACCCCCCTATACTTATACAATTACCCCCCCTTAACAATAACCTATCCTAGTATAAAAGAAAAACCCTCCATGATATCTCTACCATGAAGGGCTAACACTATAAAAATGAAATCTCAGATTGGTTATACAGGATGTTTAATTATTCCCAAAACACTGCAAATGATTGTGGCGACCGAACTTTGCCAGGTATATTTACTACTCTCTTTATACCAGGTAACATCTTAATCCTTTCTTCTACATTAAGGGAGATGTTATTTATTCCCCACCATTTAGTTCTATATCCTTTGATTCTTGGTTCGGTGTATCTCCTTATATAGGTTGCACCATTGTTCTTTAGTACTGCTTGTACCATATCAGGTACTCTAGTGTCGAATGTTTGTCTACTCATTATCTTTAAATTTTAAGTTATATATCTTTTTTATTGTTTCATTGTCTACCTGTGTACAACCTACCTTTATTCCATCTTCAGTTACTTCTACTTCTCTATTTCCTATTAGGATAGGTTCTGTTTCTGTAATATCTTCCGCATAGTCCCACAGCCTGAATTCAGTGGGATATGGTATATCATCTAATGTTTTTGCATCTCTATATGCAACATATTGGATATGGGTGCCAGCATCTGCTGTACCTATGACCACACGTTGGGTTCTGGTAGAATATTTATCATGCGCTACCCTCATTACTTTTGGGTATTCAGGTAGCGTTATTATTTTAGCCCCTGCTCTTTCTACATATTTTAAGGTGTAGTTATCAAAATAACCATCAATAACTCCATAGTATATATTGTTATGCATTTCTTCCGCGCAAGCTGTGCCATTAAGTATACGTGTATCAATACCTCGATCATTGAAGTATTTAATTATTTTCCTCCCCATTTCACGGGTTTCATTTTTAATGACTATATTGTTTATCATAATGTTATTGTTTTAATTTCTGCTATTTTATGTACAGTTTATATGGATGTTAGCTGCAAGGCTACGTCCACGTTCTAACAATAGTATTCGTTACTAAATCACATATTTGAAGTTTGTGAACGCTTTTATCATATAGTCCTTCACATAGCTTTTCTGCCTCTTTAAGTGTTTTTACACTTTCAACGTAATCCCACATATTAAACAAAAAGCTATCTTGCTTTACACTTAATTGTATCAAATATCTGTGTCCGTCTTTTATATTTTGTTCTGTTGCCATTTTGTTTAATGTTACTAAGTTATTTTTGATAATTAAGTACTTCGCAACCCGCAAAGTCAAAACCACAAAGAAGTCGAACTATCTCTTTTCGTATTTTGTAAATGTAGGATTTGCGTTCCTCAGATTCTTTCACACCCACTGTACTCCAATCAAGATACAACGCGTTCTCACCAATCATACTCAAATACATTGCCTCAACAGCATTATTAAAATGATAACTGGCAAAATTATAATCTCCTCCCACATTTGACTCCTGTCCAGTTTTAGTATCAATACAGTTGTAATATGAACTGTGTTTAACAAATTTCCACCTCTTTGAAATTTCAGAGGCTATTTGTTTTACTTGTTTTAATGATATCTTTTTCATCTTTAATAGTGTTTTAAGTTATCTAATACTTCCTAATTACATAATAAAGATAAGTAAAGTTTTTCAGATTTCCAAACTTTTAACCAATTATTTTTCATATAGTTGTATAACGTGTATAACTAACGTATAATAAGAGATACAGCAAAGGTATAATAAGGTATCCAATATACAATAAAACACAGGAGAACTAAGGAAAACAAGTGATAACAAGATTCTGGGAATAGTTACAATCTCACGGGCATTCCAGAACACTTAAACTTTCACTACAAGTACATCATATATACTACCTACCTGAAATGAATAAAACATTTCCTTTCCTTTCTTAAAAGCTTCTGATTTAGAATCAGCATATACATACTCCACCCAAGGATCATTATCCTTATCAGATCTCCATACTGTAATCTCGTATTTATCCATAATATGTTTAGTTAATTAGATAATAAAGTTAATGAATACATAGGAGATAACCAAATACTAATGTTTAATTGATTCCTAGGTTTATGTACTGAACGAAAGGAACTAAGTGAAACGTAACATAGTGTAGTGAAGTGAAGTGACTGGAGTGACTGGAGTGAAGTTGTTTAGTATTTATTTCTATGAAACTTTAGTTTTATTTGGTTTTAGTGGATTAAAGTTTATAAATCTTTTGATCTTATTTTTGTAGGCCGCGGATTTTTTACACCCAACAATAGGATATTTGGTTTTATTAAGATTTGGTATTAGATTAAAGTTTAATATAGTTTGGGAATTGTGGAGATCAAGCGAAGACTCAGAGCAACCCTTACAGTTTATTTTTCATATATTATCCACTTTGTATTTCAAAGTACTTTTAAAATCTTTACTTACCCCTGTATATAATATTAACTAGACCTTTAATTATACTTATCTCCAGGATATAGGTAAAACTAATAACTTTATTAATCGTATAGATTCCTTCTATACACTCCACTCCAGTCACTTCGTTCCTTCCGTTCCGTATACAAACCTTCAAACCTAATAACTTTATTCTACTTGCTTAAACTATTCCTATACACTTTACTTCAACACTTCGCTTCGCTCAGTGGTACAATCTACTAATCTATACATCTTATATCAGTATACTCCATTAACCTTTATAACTACTTATACTACTATACTTTTATTCTTCTACACGTATATCACATATTCAGTATTCTACTTTATTTTAATGATTCGTTCCATTCCTAAATGATGCATACAAATATTTTTTACCTTTCTTTGTTAATTTTAAATCTTTACTACACAAACCTAATTCATTTATAATACGTTGAGCTGTATGTCCACTATAATATCCACAAGCTGCTTTTAATAGTGCATATCTTACTACATCTCTTTTTGTAATATTTCCGAAATTGGTGTTTGTAAATGCATCATCTAATTCTTTATCTGGAATTATTGAATTTAGTTCCTCCCGCTCTTTATCTTTCTTCATTGCTTTCAATGCGTTGTAAAGCATGTGTACTGTGAATTCTTCAATTCCTGGTCTTATACTTGCATTTGTTATTTTATCTTACTCTTTGTCTTTTTTCATGATACTATTATTTTTAGTTTAGTTAATTTGATTATAAATGTATAAAAAATATTTTATTCCTCCAACGATTGTTTTTGCTTCCCTCTGATTATATCCACTTTGTACTTCAAAGTACTTTGTTATTCAATGCAACTTGTTTTACTTATCATTTGGATAATTGAAATAACTTCCTTATATTTATTGCAAAATAGAAAATTGTAATGAGCACAAAACTAAAAGATTTGTTAAGAGAAGATGAATCAACCTCAGATTTTGACCGAGTGATAAAAGAGATATTCGGCAAAGATAAATTTGTTATATTTAAATCAGACGTTACATCTAAACAATATGTAGTTCTTTGTGATGGTAAAATTGATAATTGGGGAGGTGAAACTGTATTTAGTGGTATTGTTATTGTAGGAGCCGAAGGAACCCATATTAAGAAAGGACATAGATCTTCTTCATTCTTAACAGATCGTTTCAACCCATTCGAGGGTGAATTAGAAATCAAGTAATTATATAAAAGGAATGAAAATAATGAGCATTAAATTAAAACAACTTCTTTCAGAAAAGAGATTAAATCCTACTGATCAAGATCTTATACTTCAATGGCTCTAGAATATGTCTGATTAATATGCCATCACTTAAAGTTTTACTATCTCACCATACCTATACTTTGCTGTATCACCCACATACTTTAATTCTCCTTGATTATTTATGAGAATCTATACCCTTATACCATTATAAAGATTATCTCTTGTTACAACTAAGTTATATGGGTTGTTTTATATAGCATCTTTCTCATCTTTCTCGAAAATATTCTCGTAATCATTTGGATAATTGAAAAACTTTACTTATCTTTATTATGTAATTAAGAAGTATTAGATAACTAAACACTATTAAAGATGAAACAATTAAATTTATTTAAGGAAGGCAATTTGGTAGAGAGCGATGGGATTGTAGTCAGATGTACCGGAAAACTAAATGAAACTCCACAAGGAAAAGAGTACGGAGAAATGTTTAGTGGTACTTGTGTTAGATCATCACATTTCAATTATAAAAAAGGGTATTTCACAACAAGATGGACACAAAAACAATTCAAGCAATATGATGGAAATGATATTCCTTCTTAATTCAATAACTTCTAAACACTATTAAGAAATGGCAAAAAAGATAACTTTGGTACTAACACCCAGGCAATTTGAAGCTCTTGTGTGTATGATAGAAGAGAATGCATCAAGCATCGGGAGCGCGGACCCGGAGTTTGCTAATCATTGTGAGAGAAACTTGAAACATTTGCGAAAGGCATTTAAGGATAATAGTATAAATTATAACTTATCAGGTTAATTATGTAACCTATAAAACACTGCATATAATGGACATACAAGAAAAAAGAAAATTACTTGAATGGTATGGAACAATGGGTTTATCTCATAGATTCATAACAAATTGTTTAAGATTTCTGGCAGGGAAACATAACGAATCATTAGAAGAGTTGCGGCAAGCATATTTTGTAGGGAGAACTCTTTACTTAGATGTTGGTCCGAGTTACGATGTTAGAGTACTATGTCTGAACTATGATAAAGAGAGATATGGTTTACTTCATAAAATACCCCAAGACCCAGTACAGTTTAGACTGTTATCTATTGAGGATCTGAGGTTAATGGAAGTAATTATGGATAAATCATATGTTAGTTACAGTCCTAAAATGATATAAGCAATGGACAAAAGAACATTAAAAGAACTAGCTGAAAGATATAAATCTAATCATAAACTAACATAAAACATTATACCGACAGAAATATTAGGACAAATAACTTCCTTATATTTATTTCATATTACGAAATAACTAATGGCTGTTGGTAAAAAGGAATATTTATGAAATTGATAGAAATATATAGGCGTTTTATTCACGAATCGGGTTTGAAATTTAAATCGTCAACAAATGGTGAATTTGTTCAATTTGATTTTACTGACGATGGAAATCAAATTGGCAATATTAATCTTAGATTGAAGAAGGGGTGGAATCAATTACATATCGACATTAAAGATGAATATCAACGTAGAGGATATGCGATGAAAATGATATCTATGATAATTCATAAATATGGACATATATCAATACCTGAGGGTAGAATTGTGAATCCTAATATGAAGAAAGTTATTGATCAATTATCTACTAAATTTGATTATTATAAAACTCCATATGATGAACATATAATATATGACGGATCTAAAGTTAAGTTAAATACTATTAAAAATATATTTGATAACTGATTCTGAATTTGCTTTCTTATACCCTAATGCAATGCTAAAAATCATTTTCATCATCTGTCTGTGCAGCATATTCGGTATACTCCCTATGTCGTTTTTTATAATGTCGTAAATACTTCACACTAGATTCAATCATCTTCTCATCGGCATTATTATCCATCAACCATTTTAAATGATCTATTTCTTTTTCAATTATCCGTTACAATCTGGGGATAAAATCTTTCCGTAATTGTTCTTTAAATGTCATGATATATCAAAGTTTTATTTTCTTCCTATTCTACCTTTTATTAATCTTTTACTTTCCAATCTTGAAATTCTTTTTGTCAGTTGTATATTGATTTTAAATAATTTCTCAATTTCTTCTTCAAGAGTTTTAACTCTATATTCTAATGATGTTATTCTGTTATGTTCTAATGATGTTATTCTGTTATATAAGCTAAGTATTTCTTCATTAGTCATTAGTTTATGTAATGCTTGCTTTTTAGTTTCTTCCATTTTATTAAGTTTTATCTGTTATTGATTTTTAGGTTTAATTCTATATCGTTGCACCATAATATTTAGGCTCATAAAGACTGCCATTCCTAACTTCGGGTGCGTATAAATGAATTAAAGTTTCCTGATAATCTGATGGATGTTTCATGTTAACCCAAATAACAACTTCTATATCCTCACCTTCTTCGACTTTCTTCACCATATCAGTATAGTGTTTATTCCATAGCTCTTTGGCCTCATCAAGTGTAAGCTGATCTTTATCTTCAACTATTTTACGTCCGTCCCAATACTGAAAAGCACAACGTCTAACTTTGTGTGCAGGTAATGGTTCTATTCTCTGCTTCAATATATGAAGTGCTTGTTGTGCGGAATAATCATCTTTGATTGAATCAATGCCTACATATTGTATTTCAGCACTTAAATCATTAATTTCTTTGATCACTTCGTCTATATTCATAATTTTCGCTCTATTTAACCGCTACTACACATAGCGGATATGGTTAAGTTTATACAGGTGTTAGCATTTATGCCTTTGAGCTATTCGCCATTTTCTTCTTGATATCTCTATATGGTCATAAACATCAGGTGAAGGATAAAACCAAATTAATCCAGTACCGTTGCAGAATCCGCAGCCTTTCTTTTTGCACTCTGGGCAACCAACCGAAGAAGCACTAATGCTAACATTGGCTAAAGCTCCATTGCCTTGTTGTTGATTCGATGCTTTGTTTTTTTTACTCATCGTAATTTGTGTTTGAAAGTTCATCTCTCGTATTTAGGTCGGCAACGAGAGTTCAGCCGTAGCCGTGATGTACAAGTGGCGAGGAAGCATATTGCACTGTTTTTACCAATGTTTGTCATTGTCATTGCAATGGGGTTTACAACTCCCCTGCTACTCGCCACCAGATACATAACCGTTACCATTTATACGGGTGTTATGTAGCATTACAACATTCCGCACCTGTTTCTTCATCACGTTCGCCATTAATTTCACGCACAGCTTTAAATATTTGGAACTGCATATAAGCAAGTCGGCTACATAGTTTTTCGTGCCCAAATCTTTTAATGTAGTCTTTAAGTTGTGCTTCTTGGAACGCGCCTTCGACTTCCCCAATTTCATAGTAACTTACGTCTGTATCTGTAACGTAGCGCACTTCTGCTAATTTCTTTGTTTCTGCTCCCATAATTGAAAATGACACTTTAAAAGGTGATTAATGTTATCAGTTAGCTCATTCAGGTAGTTAAGTTTATACGACCGTTAGCAACAATTGTTAACTAACTTCTGTAATCCTTCTGAATAATCGTGTGGCATTGGATACCCGCTATATTTAGCATTACAATATTCAGAGCACGTACCGTTACCATGTTCGGCAGTTTCTTTGACTAATTGCTTTCCGCAGACTAAACAACTGTTGCTAACAGCAGCTATATTCAATTGCGGTTTTTGTAGGTTATCCAAATTTTCTTTTTTCATTTTCATTTTATCTAATCTTAAAGTTTTGTGGTTCTAAATCCGCAACTAAATATAGCTGCGAACCGTTGGCAGCAATCAGGAATGTTTGATAACGACGGATAGAATCATCTCCTCGTCCATATCTACATACATTTCTTTTACAGTTTGAATCGACATGTAGTCAAATTCTTCGCCCTGCTGTATCATTACCTCCTTTTCCGGGTCTTGCTTTTGAAGCTCTTTAATTAGCTCTTTTACTTTCATGATGTTTAGTTTATACGGGTGTTGTAGGCAGTGTTGCTCACTTTATATCCTTTCTGAAAGGTTTGTTGCAATGCGGACAAGTAGTTCCTAAATAAAAACCATCGGTAGGTGAGCAACACTGTTCACTTCGCTCTACAGCATCGTGCTTGCGTAAGGCTTGCTCATGGTACTTTTTAGCTGCTTGGTATGCAAATGCTTTTTGCACTTTATTAAAGTCATATCCAGTTTCAGACGTTAAATAATCTAAATATCTGTCAAAATCTTGCTTTGTCATTTTGTTAAAGTTTTCGTTAATAAATCTCCCTACTCATACACTCACTTACTTTTGTCTTTCAATTTGCGTATTCTCCATTCATACCACTTTTTTATAAGTAATAGTGTTTTATCTGTTGCCCATAGTGCTATTAAAATTACACCTATGTAAGCAATCCATTCAGGTAAATTAATTGTTATTTCCATAATTCGTTCGTTTTACTTTGTTTATACCCGTCCCGCTAGCGTTCAGCCTATCGCTGTGGGTAGTTAAGTTTATACGGGTGTTATAGGAAATAAATTAAAATTTCCCACGCACGTAATTAATTATATTTTCCGTTGAACCTAAATTCATTGCCTCCCCTTTAGATAATTTTTCTGCTATAGAATGTATTTCTTTCAAAATCAATGATTGCTCATCAACTGTTGCGTTACAATGTTGGTCGAACATAAAGAAGTCCACCCCTGCTAAGTGCATTGCAGAGTGCATTGTCGCAATCATTTTTATCTGTTTTTTAGTTAGTTTTTTCATACCTCAAATTCTACTTTAAAGGCGTTTACAACTTGTACGTTAAGGTTATAGGGATATTATAGCCGATAGCTACGTTACTACTTCGTTTGGAAGTTGTGTTTTTACATACGCAATTTTCTCTTCTTCGGTCAAGTCGGTAAAAAATTGCACCGCTATTGCTTTTCCAAATAACACTTTCTTTGCCATAGCAAATCGTTCCTTTAATGTGGTGTGTTTCTTTTCGTAATTAAGCGGTTTAGCAATTTGCCAACCCTCTAATTTTTTACCTCCAATCACTACTGATACTTGTTCTGTTGTTGATTGGTCTTTCACCAATTCGTCAATTAAAATTGCTTTCATTTTGTTTTTAAATTAATTTTAGTACGGAATTTTATTCTGAAAAGAACAGTTTAACGCCATGCTCAGGGCGTAGTTAAGGGCGAGCAACAAATTTAGCCAACTTGCTGATTAATTTTTTCTCAGCACTACTTTTCCAGTAACATCGACAATCTTTGTAATCATCTTGCTACCTAAATCTTTTCCTTTTTGGAACACTTTGCTATTATGCTCCATTAACAATTCCATTAACTGATATTTATCAGTTGTGTTAAATGAGTTGACTTTTTCATTGTCCTTGTTAAATGCTAAATATTCCATTTTTAATGTGTTATAGGTTTATGTTTAGATTCCTCTGTTTTCTTTGTGTTGAAGCTTCAACATCCTGGCTCTATACTTCTCATCATCTAAGTATAGCTTCAATGCTAATTCTTCAATCATTTTTATCTTGTTATCAGTATTATCCTTATTTTTAAGCTTTGTAGCGGCTTTCATAATGTAATACTTTGGTACTTTTTGCTTGTCTTTCATAATTGATTTTCTTCTATTACATAATAAAGATAATGAAAGTATATGAAACTACCAAATTTATCGCGAAATATTTTTTTTCTGCTAAATATTTGGATAAATGAAAGTGTTTACTTATCTTTATTATCAAATTAAGAACAGAATAATAAAAACATTATTATGAAGTATCAAAAAACATTGGAGTTGTGGCTATCACGAAGCAATGATTACCACGAAGTATTATCAACAGCAACTTTAGAGTTGTTAGGACCTGTGCACATGATTCAATTAATGCAAGAGTTGGGGTGTAATAATGATCCTGCTCTTTCGAAACTGATGACAATAGCAAAGAAAATTCATGATGCTCAAATATCATTTTTGAAGACCATAATATTAGGACCCTCAGGACCTGGTGATAAAATGATACTAGGATTGTTAGATAAAATTGAAGCTATCTTGAAAAATGAAGATGTAAATAACATCCCAGAAGATAAAGCTATCGAAATAGATAGATTGGTAAAAGAAACTCGAACAAAAGCACGAGTAATGGGTATTAATATAAACTTGAATTAAACAAACAACAATACTTGCAAGGCAACAGCGAAATAGAAAATAGGTGGAATGATAAAAACTAAATATCTAATTATTGGTGAAGAAGGATCGCCTTATATAGCAGACAGAATTACTGAAGGTGATATAGATATGTGTCTAACAGGGTATATAGTAATAATACGAATGATAGACGGTTATTATTTATCATTTGTAGGTGCTGACAATACGCGTGTTTGGAATCCACTTAATAAATGGGAAGTATAATAAAATAAACTAATCATGGAAATGCAAAAAGAACTAAGATATGAATATGCGAATATCATGTTACTTACAAGATAAACAATTAATATGAATAAATGTATTGAAGCAGTTAAATACATCATTGATGTTTGGGATGAGGTTACAGGTAAAACATGGAGGGACGGACCAGATCATGTACAACAAAAGTTTCTAGAAGCCGAAGAGGAATTGAAAAAGCATGATAAGGATATTATAGAATGCGGTGGATGTGGAGACAGAAGGCATATAAGTTATTGTATAGATCAATGGTGTTTAATTGATGGCGTATCATATTGTTATAATTGCCAAATCGTTAGAAAAATAGGGTGGTTTGAAGAAGAAAAATAATGTTATGAATAAATATTCTATACTTGCAATGACGAAATATATATTAGAAGATTTGCAATACGCCATTGATAATGATCGTATAAGGCATTATGATAGTAATGCTATACTATCCTATGCCTATAGTGGTAGATTTTACATTTGTAGTCATGCCAATATCACTAATCGTAAATTACTAAAAGAAACAATTAATAAAATAGCAGATTATGGAGATAAATACATCCCAGAATTTGTTTATAATGAAGCATTCTATTATAATGTTATTAGTAACAGATCTATCACGAATGAAAAATATAATCTTCTCAAAAAGAAACACCTTGAAGATTTCATTGAGCACTTGACGATGAATAAATTAGAAATTTTAATATTTAATCTAATAAGAAAATTATGGAAAAGGTAGGTTGGAAGAATAGTAAAAGAGTAAAGGTAAATGACTACTCGCAGCAGTAGCAAGCCCATTTTATGTCAATATACGCTAATACTAAACCAAAAACATATAACGGAACATCATTCCAACTACCCTGTATACTCGCTCCTAACAAGCCGAAAATAGAAAGGGGTATAAGATACCAGACCTTCTTTTTACTCTCAAGGACATTGAAGTAATAGTACCCAGAAAGAGCGAATAATGCTATTCCTACATATTGATTAAACCCAGGATTCAATATTAAGTAAGATAATAGAGATAGTAGATACACCAATCTACATATTACTGTTTCCGTGTATGATATTTGTTTCATAATTATTCTTTTTTCTATACTCTAATATAGATTCTAATTTTTTAATAAATTCAGTTCTATTAGTTATTCCAACTTCGCGTTTCATAATATCTAATCTATTTCTCGTATAATCTTTTTTAAAAATTGAAAGTTCTTCTTCCATTTGATTAATTTCCCTTTTTGTATCTTCTATATCACGATTTATTTCTTCGGTAGATATATGATCGTTCTGTTTAATTTGTTCTTCTGTTAACATCATCGTGTATTTTTTGTTCTATTTTATGAAATTTATCCATTTGTTCCGGTGTAAAGACAAGCATTCTTATTCCAGTTTTCTTACCATTTAGATATGTATCGCAGAAACCTTTTTCATCTCTTTCACCAAGACTAATTTCAAAGTTTTTTGGTTTATTTTCTTTCTTACCAAATATCCAATTACAAAACTTCTTCATTCCTTCAGGTAAGTTTTTCATATTCTTTCATTTTATTTAATGCATATTTTGTCTCGATGGTCATTGGTACTATTTTAATGCCTAATGTATTGGCTAATTTTATTTCTTCATGCATTCCGCAACTAATTCTATTACCATATAATCTTACTTCATCAATAAATCCTTTAGATATCAAAGCAATATTATTTTTAATTCCACGCTCTCTTTCTTCTAATATATTATCATCCAATGCATGACAATCAAAAAAGTAAGGTGCAAATGGTACTACGTTAGGTTCTTCAAGATTAATTTGTCTACCAATTTCCTGTATTTTTCGCAAATTTTCTGAAATATTTCCGCTTATTGGATGTGCAATGTATACTATTTTCATTCTAACTTCCATAATCTATACAAACTATTTTACCTTTATATTTTCCAAAGTTTTCAGGGTTAGGATCATATGGTAAATTGTTTTCTATTAGATTATCAAATATTTCATTGTCATCTATAATAGGTGGTTTCAATTCTTCAGCTCTTGACATTACTACCAATAAACCAAATGGAAAATACCATTTTACTGGGCATAATAGATTTTTCATATCTTGTGATGAATCTCTCCACCAACTTACTTCATTCATATTAGCTAACAACCCATTTAAGAATTGTCTATATGATTTAATGTTAGGTATTTTGTATACTCTATTCTTGCTTATGAATACTATTCTAGTTACACCTGATTTTATCATTTTTTCTTTACATTTGGGTATTCAGGTAAATATCTAAAATGTGTGCATGGTAACCAGTCCTCTTCATCTTCATACTTCATTACAAGAACATTTGGATTAGCAGTATAACCACCTTCCCACCACCCTTGTTTTATATCAGTAAAACTATCCGTATCTTTCATGTAACAAGTAAACTGAACTTCTTCACCTTTCGGTGGTAAGAATCTAGGAACATCCCACCAATCATTAGGTCCAATTTCTTCTAGGAGAGTGATTCGTATGTCGGGAATATTAGGATCGAGATCAATTTCTTTACAAAGTACAATATGTTCTGCGTTTTCATATTGTTCGAGCTTATTTTTAGTTTTGAAATAAATGACCATTAAGTATATGATAATACCAGAAAGTGCAATTACTCCTAACGCAATAAGTGATGTATCTGTTATTAAAATTTCTTCATTCATTGTCAATCATTTAATCCGTGTGCGTCTGGTGGTTGTTGAGTTCCTGTTATGGACTGCAGACCAACATCCGAACCCAATGTACTAAGACTTGGTCCGGCAGACATGCTTGTAACTTCATGTGTTGAATGATGCGTTCTTCCGCAGTTCTATTGATTACATTTACCAACACCCTTCGTAGATGGTCGTATGATACACTCTCCGATCCTTCTGGCATCTCTCCTTTAATTAGTTTATCCAACGCCCAGTTCTTTTCAGCCCATTGGAGTACTTCTTCACCTAATGATATTTTCTTGTCATTCATAATTTATATATTTACTTTGATTATATTCAGCATCAGCAAGCAGAAGGTCAATATCATCCCGCAATCTGGCCACTTCTATAGTCTGTTGCTTTTACGATATCTCCTTCATAAATGTCTTTACCCTTTTTATCTTTTAACCCAGTAAACTGCATTAGATATTTCTCATCTATGTTAGTACCCATCTTTCCTAACACCATTCCGTGAATATCCTGATACGTCATTTCTTTTTTCATGTAATTCCAATACCTGAACTTAATCTCTTTCATCTTTCAACACTTTTAAAAATTCATCAGGTAAGACTACATTATCTAATTCTAAACATCCTTTAAACATTGGAGCAATATCCTCAGGAGTATATCCTGCTAATCCACAGCCAATTGGAGTCACCAAGAATCTAAGTTTTGATTCATTGGCCTTTGCTGTTATTTGAAACATAGAAACATAGACATTTATCTTATAAAGTGGCAATGTTTCAATGTTCACATCTTTAGTGGGAATAGCAAATGTCTGCCCTTGCAGTCCAAACGGGTTGTGCATTACAGCTCCCCATTTCAATGCTTGTTTAGCTGCACCCGCTCCATGTATTCCTCTTAAGTTACTTCCGAATACAAAGATTTCATTGGGTTCTAATTTAGTTATCATCTTCATTCTTCTTCATCTTGTTTAAGTGCGTATAATAAAGCTTCACGAATAGTATCCTTCCATGCTGTAGCTTCAACGAACATTGTTGTTACCATGTCTACAGCTTCTTCTCCAAATGGAACATTCTGCAACCCATCAAATGTAACAGCCCAATGACCATTATCATCACTTAACAGATTCGGACAATAACCTAATCCAACCAATGCTTCTAATGTAGATTCTATAGAAACAGTAGGTTGTTCAGCTAGTAATATAATGTCTTTATATGTGTATTGCATTGATTACTCCAATTTCTGTTTTCTTAATCTAATCTTCTCTCTAACTAAATCTCCTTGTTCATCATAATCGAAGCCGTACCCATTGACATTCATATCAATATTATATTCAACCCAGAAACTAGCTGTAATATGTGTTTTTTCAAATCCATGATTTTGTAGTAATAATTCAACTGCTTTTTCAGTTACCTCTGTTGATGCGTTAAATCTCTTATCAACCAATTCATATGCTTCGGCAAATACATTGCTTACCAACTCATTAAACTCTAATTCAGAATAGTAATTTTCATGACTTAGATGATAGGCATCTGGAGATTCAGGATTGTTTGCTCCTACTATATAGTTATACATCACAATTACATTTTAGCATTATTCAATTTCTCCTTTTCCATTAGAACATTTAAAGTAGATTCTCGATACTCATCTTTTGATATTAAGACATTTCTAACTTCCTTTCCGCATGAAGGACAATGATTCACTCTCCACTTCATACCATTAACTTCTATACAAGGCATTAACATTGTATCAGAATCTTCTTCAGTATATGTAAACCATTGAAATGCAGATAACATTTTTCTAAATGTATCACAACATATTGTATTGTTATTATTCATACTTAATCATTTGCATTTTCTGCATTTTGAATTGCTCTTTTCAGATGATCGGCAGATACAGTATATTTCTTACCGGCAACTTCTAAAACAACAAATGCCTTTCTATTCCAGTGATTTTCTACAATTATTTTATCAAATGATTCATATGGTAGACATTCTTTTCCATTAAGCTCATATACACGGATAGAATTTGTACTTTGAATTTTGTTACTCATGATATCTTTTTCCTTTCTATTGCATTATTAATTTTTTCATATTCCAATTCACAACAATTAGATTCACCACATTCAGGGCAACATCTGTCTTCGTAAATTTCTAATCCATCAACATACCCACATGTTGTTTCTAAATCATCTGTCATAATTGTCGAATTACAGTGACAACATTCTATCTCTATATTTTCATACATGTATGAATATTCTGGAATTAGTGAATGGTTTATTCGGTGTACTTTTCTTTCACTAACAATACTCATACACCTATCATCATTACAAAATTCGTCTATTATATGCGGATCTATAATGAATCCTTTTACATTTATACGTTTACCATTCATGACGTCATATTCAGTCACAAGACAATTCTTCCCCTCTATCATATATTCAGGTAAGGTTTTTGCTTTAAATCTTATATCCCATGGACCTGGAATAAGAGTTTGACAGCTACCCGCATCTTTATTTTTTTTGATGCTATTAAGATCAATTTTAACGAAATATAGTTTCATGTATTTTTACAATAAGTCCAACACTGTTTGTATTGGATCTTCGTGATATAATTCACTTAATTCAGATGCATATAGGTTCTTTAATCCCCCAGCATCTTTAACCGTCATTAGGTCATCGTATAACAACGAATCATGAGTAGTTGTATACTTACCCTCATACCCAACTTTATACGTACCAGATGCTACTTTACTGATATCTAGATCAGTTATTTTTACGTTATTCATCTTCTTGCATTTTCTGCATTTTGAATTGCTCTTTTCAAATCTTCCATTTCACTCTTAGTCCCGGATGCTAATACCTCCAATGTATCTTTGAATTGTTGAAAGTAATAGCTGCTATCCGTAAGGATTTCTAAGTCACCATCAATTGGATTAAAAACTAGATTGTATTTCATGTGCTTTAGGTTTTTTATTCATATTAAAGATAATGAATCTTTATCAGATTACCAAATTTTTAGTTGACTTATTAGCTCACAATCTTTACTTGAGTGCAATACTTTCCTTTAAAACCTTTCCACCATTCAATGATTATGTTTGGTTCTTTAGCATCCTGAATAACCTAACTGTAATGTGATTTTTTCTTAATTTAATCACGATTTGTTATTTTAGATACTTGTTATAAATTTCATCTATTTGTGGTTCTAATTTATCTTCACTTCCATTATTGTCAATGATAACATCCGCGTATGATGAATCGATATTAGTTGATGTTCGAGATTCCGGAGGTAATCTTTTTGATGCATCCACCCAAATAATTAAATCAAAAATATTTTGTTTTTTGCATTCATCAATTTCTATACCAGATCTCATTCCAACATAACAATCATTGTCTTTCAATATCTCTTTAGCTAATCTAGCAGGATCGTCCTTATTATATTCAGCTATGAGATTATGCCATTTCGCCCTTAGTTCCGGGCTTGTTTTCATATCATTAAAACATTCTTCAATAGTCTTGTAACCACATTCCTCTTTAAGTGTGTCGAAAATGAATATTTCAGCAGCTGCTACAGATGAGCTTTTAAACGAGAATCCATACTTGTTTCTAAATATTTTAGCTACAGTATCCTTGCCCCATCTGGCATCTCCAATTATTAATAATTTCTTCTTCATTTTACTCCTGTTTCTAAACAAAATATTAAATTTCTTAATTCTGTTATGTTATCATATTTGAAAATCGTGTAATCAAATATTTGTACTTCAATACCATCATCATCCCAATAATCACTTGAATTTGTTATTAAACAAAATTCCTCATGATCATTTCCAATTCTATATGTGAAATAATGAAATGATATATCTCCCGATTCGCTTCTCGGTACAAAATTTCTTTGAAATCCCAATAACAATAAATCTTTTAATGTTAACATGATACATAGCTTTTATTCATATGTTTACAAATAGGACATGCAGTTTGATACCACCCATTAATACTAGTTATTTTTACATATTCACTTTCCATTCCGCAATTTGAACATATGTGATCTAATTTATTCTCAAGCTTATCCAGCTCATTATTTATTTCATCTGAAAAAATACCATATATTCTTATTCCACCAAACTTTTCTTTGATATCATATATGATAATATGTTTAGTAATTTCAGTTCGAAGATTATACCAATAATTATATCGTATCCAATATGACCCACCTCTTTGATATGCCAAATAATGTATAGCTCGACAAATGAATCTGGGTAGGTATTTAGGCCAACTCTTTCTTTCTATATACTTTAAAAATTCTTGAACTGGTTCTTCCCACGGTCCTGGTATGGATCCAGTATATGAATACCCCAAATGCTTATACTTATAAGCAAATGTTTTTGGGAATAATATTTTCATGATATTAATTGTTTGCATTTTTTATTGATATGCCTGATTGTAACATTTCAATTCCTCTTTGAACTAAATCACAACAATTTTCATACATTTCAAAATCTCCAGTATTCATTACCTCCAATGTATCTTTTATTTCTTTCAGATATACTTTAGCAAAATTAGGATCGTGTAATATAATTGAAGATGTATTATGTATGATATCTGCGTATTTAATAGATTGTGAAACTGAATCTATTTGAGCCAATCTATTCCTTTCTAATGATTTACGTTCTCTCCGATTTAATTCCGGATATGCTGTTTTATCATAAACATCAGTTAAATCAATAACGTATTTCATTACGAAACTGATAGAACGTCTTTTAACCAGTACAGTAGTTAGCATGTTATGTATATCATTAAAACCACGGTCGGTATCTTCCACAACATCATGCAACAATGCAGCAATGCACCCATATAAATCAATACCATACTTTTCACAAATAGAAGAAACCTGTATAGGGTGATATACATATGGTTCACCTGTATATTTGCGTTTTTGATCGCCATGTGCGTCAATTATAAAATCTATGATAGTATAATTGTAATTGGCTAAATTAACTTTAGCAAAATCATGAATTTTTTGTCGCTCGTCTGATTTCATCTTTTTTCATGTCAAGTGCTTGAATAATCCTACCTATGTAATTTGATAGAATACGCATATTTATATAATAATCAGGTATTGTATCGATATACTTAGCTGCAAATAACCCGACATTTCTCAACTGCTCCTTCGTTTCACAACTAACTATCCATCTTATCAATGCTTTGCACCCTTTCTCTACATCATCCCATTTCTTATATTGTCTCATCGTTTACTAAATATTGTGATATGTTCGTGAAATCTAGGATTAGAGTGTCCACTTCACCCTTTAAATATCTAATAACATTTTCCTGGGATGTTTTGTTTGCTAGCATCATATACCTTTCAAGTATAGTATATTGTCCTGCTTCTATATCTAACTTCCAACCATCACTGTGTGTAAAATTTAACCCTCCAAACACTTTAGGTTGAATATCCTGGGCTCTATCTGATAATGAGTATCCAGTTAACTGCCCAAAAATTGAATGCGTTAGACTCGTGCTCTGTAGGTTCTCGGTAGTTAATCTTGCTAATTCATCTGGAGTGGACATCTTTTTGATATCATTTATCTCTACTATTAGCAAGTTTCTAAAGGTATGTAATTTCATCTCTTCATTATTTCTATAATAAAGATAAGTAAAATATAGCAAATAGCCAAATATCTGGTCAGATATTTTTCATCTATACTTTATGTTTCTTCAGATACTCATTCCAGATTTTCTTGCGTTGTTCTCTTGTGAATTGTTGCCTATCCATAATTTCAATTAATGCATACTTCCTACCAACCTTTCTTTCAAATCTATCTTTGTGATGCAATGCTAAATGCACTTCATCCAACTTTTGATCTCCTTTTAATAAAACACAAGAAGTCCCTGGTTTTTGTATAGCCGATTTAGTTTTAGCAATTGTACTGATTTTACTTGTTACTGAATTTGGAGAACGCTGATAGAATTTAAACGTGTACTCTTCGTTGTTTTCAAAATGTACTTTCATGATTAAAATATTTTATGTTAGTAATATGTTAAGCCGGCCCATCCGAATCTTCCCAAGAATTTGGTACTGTATAAATGATGAATGCAGTATGTCCGCATCCGTTCTCGACGCCTCCCGTTATTTGTATATCGGTTATTTCATACAAATCACCATGTAATTTTTTAATTTCGCTAATACATTTATCAATCGCTTCTTCTAATTGTGATAAATTGCCAGCATGTCGCACATGATGCACTTTAATCTTCCTATCAATAGTGTTATACTTCGACATATAATGTAAATTTTCAATAAAGATAAATAAAAAAAATTAAATTTCCAAATATTTTTTGTATATCATTAAGTAGGGTTTACAACTATATATTTATTAAAGAGATCACCACAAAAAATAACGAGATAATATACATGCAACCAATTATTGATTTACTATCACCTTATTTAACTTCTCTAATCAATATACTAATTGGAATTATTTCTACCTTAGCTTTCTATAAGTTTAGAAGACGTCAGAAAGATGTTGATACTTCATCATCTGAATTTACAACAGTTAAGAATATATCCGACGAGTATCTATCATCTATTGTGTCTATGACCGATCAGATTAAAAATCTTCATGAAAAGATTGTTACTTTATCACATCAAGTTGAAATACTGAAAGTAGCAATTGAATCAAAAGATGCCATTATTTCTGAAAAAGATAAATTGATATTTACTCTGGAGTCGGAAATATTGTTAAAAACTCAGGAAATAGAGCATTTAACAAAAATCCTTCATGAGAATGCAATTGCTTTCACATCTTCTATTACACCAAAATCAAAAAAATAGGGATGAATAATACTATCCACCCCTATCCACTATAAATCAATTAAAATGAAAACTTAAAATCTAATTCCTAAGTTTAATGCTAATCCAAACGTCGTTTCATCACCAAATGCAATATTAATAACTGGTTCAAAAAATACTGTTCGACAAACAAATCCTGTAATACCACCGGCAATTCCTACTTGAGCATCTTCAGTATTTGAATCATAACCTAAAGAAGCACCAGCAAAGAAAGGAGAATCTAAGTAATATCTACCAAAAATACCTCCTGACCAATCACCGTCTCCACCTTGTAGTGAAGATACTCCAAGTACTATCTGATCTGTTATTGCATATCCAACTGAAGGACTGAAAGCAATATCAGAAATTGAAGTTCCTGAAATCTGTGTAGCACCTACCAAAAAATCACCTTGATTAATTGGAGTGTTTGAGGATTGTTCCTCTTGCGCAAATGCAAAAACACTGCACAACATTAATAAAGTAAATAAAAAACTTTTCATATTGTTTAAAAATTTGGTTTACAATCTCTTCAGCATTTCAACTATACTATTATGCAAATGAACCGATATAGATCTATTTGGATCATAATAATGATCGAAAATGATTTGCTGATTAGGTTTTAGCTTTTCGTATAGTTTCTTTATTTCTTCGTACTTTTCCACGTTTCTTCTTCTTTATTTCATTAAGAACGTCATTCATCGTACTTTTTATTAATGTTCCTTTCATCATATTCATCCACAAATAGCTGATATTGTTCTTCTGCATTGTGCCTCCGTATCTATGTTACATATTATACAAGCTAAATCATACATTAATTCAGGCGTCATTTTTATACCATACTCTTCTTCAAATGTTGTAGTATATAATGCTGCTTTATGAAATGTTATTTGTAATGGAGCATTATCAAAAATCTCAATTAAATCTTCAGCTTTATTCCCCAATGTTGCTGGGAATTTATTTCCTATTTTTTTATTGATCCTATGTATGACTTGAAGATATTCAACTGATACTTCAGACAAATTTTCAAATACACCACCCAGTTTTAAAACTTCTTTGTATACTTCTTTTTTCCAATCCATATATAAAAATAATAGAAATAATTGAATTAACCAAATTATACTACCTAAAAAACCTTGAACATAACTTATTCATTGGTATAATTCTATTATGATTTTCTTCTACATATATCCTCACCAATTTAACATGGTTAAAACTAGATTGATATGTATATTCTCTAACAATTAAATCAGCCATATGTATACTATTAACTACATTCCAATACTCTTCTTCTCTAGCTATATATCTTTGGTTATTTGATTTAGTTAACTTAATAACACAATCACACTGTGAGATATTATCAACGAATGTTATTTTGGCTCCAACTCTTCCCGCATATTCATATGATTTGGTTATGTATACTCTAATGTAACGTGAGTTCTGTTGAGAATAAACAAAGGATATGCTAAAACAAAAAACTACCGTTAAAACTAATTTAAATAGGAATTTCATTTCTTTGCATTTTATCTTGAACTTCCAACTAGTATTCCTGATCCAAGTACAAATCCAAAATCATACCAGGCACCTATATTGTTTACTTCATACATAGTTATCGAATCATTGAAACAACTAATTATGAAAGTAAAAGGAGCAATAAGACCATGTATAAGACCCGACCAAAATCCAGCGGGTGTTTCAGTTATACATTCTTGTATGTTTAATGGTTCCGCGCAACCATATATTAAAATAATCAATAGAAAAAGTAATAAGTATTTCATTTTCTCATATTTTTAATTGTTTCTATAATACCGTATATTACACCTCCTATGAATATGAATATAAGCACTATAAAAATACATATAGCTATTGCTGCGCATATTGGCCAACAAGCTGCTATTAGTAATCTTAATTCTGGTGGTATATGTGTGCTTAGATTTACATCATTTACGTACAATCGTAACCTGGATAATAGGAAATCTATTACCATGGCAATGATAACATAGTATAATAATAGATTTAGAATGTAGTTATTGTCTAACACTATCAATAGCTTTTTTTAATGATTCCATATCATATAGCATTAATTCCGCAATATCATCTAATAATAATTCTTCAATAACGGTTTCCGGTTCAAATGATATTGCATTATTATTCATTGGTGTATCATCGTATTCGTATTCAACCTCAAAGTCACAACCACATTCATCACATGTTGCGTCTACATAACCAATAACATCTCCCGGAAGATATCTAATAACTTTCATTTCTGTATTATTTTTGTGCCTGCTAAGGCTATTAAACAACTATCTATAATACCATCATGCGGTGTATACGACCTCTTTGTTGCAAAAAATGTTTCATTCGGCCATATTCTTCTTGCACTGTTTAATGAAGTTTCTTTAGTTAGTGTCTTCATCACGAATGAACCATCTTTCTTTTTTCTCTTTGTTGGTTCTCTGACCATATCCTTTTCAATCCAAACTATCTTCTGCCATTCTTTAGGTTGAATCATTTTAATTTCTATTTCTGAAATTAAACATATAGCACGAATAAAACCACATGCAAATCCTAAACCAAATGTAGCCGATGCTTGTACATTTCTCATTGCATGTACATCCTCTAAAAAAATATGTGATACATCAGTTGTCATATATTCTTCTAAAAGAATCTTTATTGAATTAATGTCATCAAAACCTTTTGGATGTAGTTTGTTATACTTAACAATTTCACCATTTAGATTCATTAAACAAATTCCACCATTCCCTCCTGGGTCTATACCTAATATCACTCATATCCCTCAATTTTAGTAATAAATATTAAAAAGGAAGTAAGGAATCATAACAATTCCAATACTTCCCTACACCTAAACACATTGAACATTAGTCATTAACTATTGTTAGAAGTTCTTCAACTTGTGTATTTTCATCAAATACAACATCCGCTCCTTCTAACGTATCAGATAATGCTGGCATTCTCATCTGTATAGCGTGACCAATAGTTATCTTTCTACCTAGTTCCAACATTCTAAATTCGACAGCTCCGGAATCTAAAGCAGCATTTTGTTCAACCATATCTAGGAATTTCAATACTGTATCAGCATTTGAAACACTATTATTATCTGGACTGGATAAGTTTAAATAAACAACATTCATAGTCGGTATATGGAATGCAATTAAATAAACATTACCTGTATCAACTGTTACCTTAATGGCATTTTCCAATGTTTTTGGTTGCCATCTATTATTTGCTTCAGGATGATCAATACCCATGAATCCTGTATGGACACCTTGACCTGACCATTTTGAGAACTTGGGTCCTCGATATACTCTAGCCTCAGTTATTACCCACTCAATACTCTTCTTCTTTAATTTCGGAATATTGATATCTAAGTATTCAGCATTCTTAGCACTATAACCTGTATTATCACCTGAATAAACAACTGCACCATCACTGTCATGATATCTAGCATTCCAACCAATTTTCTGAACTTCTGTTCTGTCTTCATTTACCAACCAACCTGATAAATCAATATCAAACCTACCTGGCCAATGTACATACATCCTGATACATTTCTTCTTATCATCATATAACTCACAATCAAATGATGCATTTTGAGTTAATGATAAATCAGCCGCTCTATTATTAGTTGGAATTGATTTGAAATACCATTGACGATCAATGAATACTTTCTTATCCTCAAAACCTTGTACCTTCATATCAACCATCCTATTAAGGATCTTTGATGTAATAGATACTACTAGTTTTGAATCTAATGCATCTAATGCTTTATATGAATGTGCATTGCTTCTTTTACTTGATGCAACTACGGAAGAACGGGAATTTTGTACTTTGTCTCTACTTCTGAAATGGTTATATGCATCAATTAAATTAGCAAATGATAATTTTGATAATTGAAGGTAATTATCAATTGCAACTTCACCAAATACCCGTACTAAATGATCTAATCTTCTAGTAAATACTCCTGGACGGTGTTTCAACAATTCAAATATACCAGGACTTTTATGTTGCAATGCTTTTTCAACTTTAGCATTGAATGTTTCCAACAACCCAGGATCATTCCTTAATAGGTTAGTATATGCTGCAAGGTTTGGGTACTTCTTAACATTATTCGAAGCTAATGGATTCAAGTAAAATAACAACCTTAACCATGGTTCACGATATGTTTTGAATGAATCTTCTAAATCAAAACATTGCTCCAATGTCCTACGTAATATATTACACTGTCTGGTTGATGGATTTTTGAATTTAGTATTTTCCTTCAATCCCTCATCACCTCCAGAATATGCACTCATTATACGCAATACAGTAGTAGCAGATTTAGTTGGTAACATTTGAATTTTACTATCCATCAATCTCTTACCAATATATGATGCAGTTTCTTTGAACCTGATTTTACTCAATTCAATATTCACAGCATCATAATTATCAATATAAAAATCAATAGCTTCCTTATCAAAAGCACTTATTGATTCACCACTATAAGCAATGTTTTCAAATACTTTGTGGAATTGTTCATCGATAAGCAATCTAACAGGTTTAAATTCAACCTTTTCTAACTTAACTTCTCTATTAAGAAATTCTTCATCCTCGGGTCTCCAAGTACCAAGTGACCAATAATGAATTATAGCATTGACGAATAATTCAAAATGAGACTTGCTTAATACTGATTGAGGAAAGTTTCTGTAGATAGGCTCATATCCATCAGAATCACCAACTACATCTTTTATAGCGGATACAATTCCATGATAGACATTATTTAACTGCCCTTCTTTTAAAGTACATAACCTATCAAATAGGTCTTTTTCAAGTATATAACCTATACCCATCAACTCATGGTTGATTTGATGTACTAGGCTATCATTACCTGAATCAGAACCTTGTTTAACATGAAGCCCTTTAACTTTTAGGAAAGTAATTTTGTGCTTCAATTCATGTTTTTCCATAACTTTAAAAATTTAGAAAGATTAATAATCCTAACAACTAATTTAATTGTCAATTTAAGAGTAAGTTGCTAGATGTTTAATTTAGGCAAGGGGCCTGGATTCGAACCAGGACTAGGGCTACCAGAAAGCGAGTAACACTAAACATGTTTATTTTTAAATAATAATCGTGTAATGTAATTTACCTGTGCTGCCAATTACACTACCCCTTGCTTGTTTCAGTTATATGTTGTTATGAAGTCTTTTCATGATACTAAGTATTCAAGTCAAATAATTAATTAGACAATAAAGATAAGAAAAGTATTTAACTTATCCAAATATCTTCATTATTATTTTTGGTTAACTTCGTGATAGAATACATCTAAGTTATCTTCTATATATCTTTTAATAGGTCCAAAGGCTATGTTTTCTTCATGTAGATATATGAAATAGCTGGCAGGTACATCCTTCAGATGTTTTCCTTTATGTTCTCCGAAGGACATTATAGTGTAGTCGTTCATTTGTGTTAAAGATTTATTTGCGGTAGGCGGAGGACTCGAACCCCAACCCCTTTCTCAGAGATCCACCCGTTTTCAAGACGGGGATTTTTCCATTAAAAATATCACCTACCGATTGTACTCCCGACCAGACTCGAACTGGTATGTTAGGTTTAGAAGACCCATATCTTTCCATTTAGATGACGGGAGCTAATTTTGTATACTTTAAAATAATATCTCTCGCTTCTTTATATTTATCTGTTCTTGTATACTTCCATTTATCTATTGCGCCTTCCGATTGAATCAATTTAATACAATCTTCTTTTAATAGTATAATTGACACTAGTGATCTTTCAATATCATCAACTATTGCAGCACATTCTTTTAGACTTAGTATTCGTATACGTTCTTCATACTCATTGATAAAATCAATATATGTTTTTGATTCCGGAATATTTGTCAATTTTAATCTAAAATCAAAATCAATAAATTTAGATACCATAATCAATTCAAACTCAGCAATAAAATCTTCCAATATTCCTGATTTGTTTTTCTCATTTCTATGTCTGAAAGAAATATACATTGAAAACAATTTCATTAACTCATCTTTAGTTAATGTTCTTAACCAACCATCTAATTTAGGACATAATGGATCAAACCTCATATGATCTAAAACTGATTCTAATAGATGAAATCCTTTATTTTCAATTGCATCATTAATAACTGTTAAAGTTTGATTAACATTTATTTGGTATCCTTTTTCTATCATATTATATCCTTTATTAGTAGCCTCAAGAGGACTCGAACCCCCATCTCATGGTTCGTAGCCATGTATCCTTCCAATTGAACGATGAAGCTATTAGTAGCGCCAGTGGGACTCGAACCCACAAGACCATGTTCCTAAAACATGTGCGTATGCCAATTCCGCCATAGCGCCTTTTCATTTTAATAAATTTTCTGATATATCATAATATTCTAATTCTTCACCACATTTAAAATAAGTATTATCAAGAACCAATTCTACATTTTGATGGTGGTGGCCAAATAACCACATATCAGGTTGATGTTCTTCAAATAATAATTGTAAAAAATTTCTTGTGTGAGAACCTGGATGCCCGAATAATTCTTTGCATACAGCTTGTGGGCAATCATGACTAACTACAATCTTTGGTTTAATTTCACTATAAAGATTGAAACATTCAGTCATTTGTCTAAAATTCAATTCTTCTTCTGGGAACCAATCTCTATAAGCAACTCTATATGCTTTATCAATTGAAGCAGCACCACGTATAAAGAATATTCCTTCATAGAAAGCAAAATCACCCAACGAATGTTTTAGATTTATATATGGATAATAATCATGGTTACCAAATAATACTTTATGATTATCACAATCCATATTAGCTAAAAACCATTCATGTTGACTTTTAAATCCTAAATCACCTATTTGTACACTCTTTTTGACATCAGTTGTTAATTGTTTATACCGATGCATCTTTCCATGAATATCGAATATTATTCTCATCTACTTATTTTCTAGTATTGAAGTATAAGACTCCAATAAACAATAAAATTATTAATAATAATTGAATTAACATAATAATTAAACTTTGAAATTGCGCCTAGAGAAGGATTCGAACCCACTATCCTCGGTTTAACAAACCGCCGCTTATACCAGACTTAAGCTTTCCAGGCAATTAGGTGTACGACGAGATTCGAACTCGCACGTGACTTTCATCACACCAGGGTCACAACCTGACTCGGCAAACCATATCCGATTCGTACACAGTGGACCTAGCAGGACTCGAACCTGCGACCTCCTCGTTATGAGCGAGTAATTCTAAACCAACTGAACTATAGGTCCAAAAAATAACTGTGTAGAGTACCCGTCTCGCTCTACTGTTAACTGCGTTCAAGTTTTACAATGCATTGGCAGAGGGTCATAACTTCTGATCAGATTACAATGATAGCATCCAATTGGGTCGGGCTTGTACCGTTATCTAATGAGCTTTCGACACTCACTTTCATCTGGAAGTTCCAGTTATATCTTTCAATGAACATTTTTTGTAGGCGTAATGGGATTCGAACCCATGTTTTCAACTTACCTGCTACAGTTCTCCATCTTATCAGGATGGGCTGGTATACGCCTTAATAACCCTTAGTCTCCACTTATACGCTGTTACCTGATGGAAGATTTGATATGGGTTAACTATTTATTAAGAAATTCTAATACTCCTTTCCAATCACCTTTGTACACATCCATTATAAACTCATCATCTGGGTTTAAACGGTTGCCATGTATTTGTGCCCTTTCCCCTTCACTTATTCTATGTCCGCATTTGGGTACTATAGTAAATAAAACCTGCCCTGTCTCAATATCCGCAAATCGGATATCATCATATAAACTACCATTCATTGGACAATTATTTTTGAACCACACATATGTTTTTTCAAGGTTCAATTCTTGAATTCTCTTCGTTTTCAATAACTGTTTAACCTTTCTATATAATGTTCTAGTCTTGCCTGCTAAACTAGTCTGTTTACAAAACCAATCATACCATCCAGCATCACATTGAGTTTCAAAACTTGGATTGTCAAAATCTCCATTATCGAATTTTCTAACTAATTGAAGAACGTTTAATTGTTCGGTTTTCATAACTTATACTCTTTTATTTCATAATAAAGATAAGTAATGTTTTCCAATTAACCAAATATTTCTTGAAATATTTTTCATATATTTTTCTAGTGCCCTCAACTGGATTCGAACCAATGATCTCGTACATGTAAAATACGCGCTTTAAACCAGGCTAAGCTACAAGGGCTTTTAAATCTTCTTTAGATACTTCTTCTGGAAATCTATCACTATTCCACAATACTGGTTTATCAAATGCACCATGAAGAGCATCGAGTAACCATTCCATACCTTTAATATCTTCTGCCGACATCTCTCTAGGATTTTCATGGTATCCGTTAGGTGACCCATCTTCATCATAATACACTTCATGTATTCCTATAGTATAAGAATTATCAGGATCACCTGTTGGATGTTGGTGTTTTGTAAGCATTAATCTGAAATTCCAAGTCATGACTTTACTTTTTACTGGATTGCCAACATTGTTCAGTTTCTATATCACATATTGTTAATCTTCCATTTTCATAAGCAATACCTTGGTCTAGGTTAATAACATTTGCATATTTAACTGGAAGTTTATCTGGTTTAACACCATATAAATTTGTCGGGCAATGTCCTATAAATAATGTATCATAATGTGATAACTGATTTTTTACTGATTCATTCCGCCCATTAAATACATCTTCCCACAACTCTCTGCACCAAGTATATTTTACTGTATCATCATGTCCTAATCCATCCCACGAATAAAATCCACCATGGACGAATCCATACTTCTTACCATTCAATTCTAAGACATAATATTCATGTAAACTATTAAAGAATTCTTTATGTAGACCAATATCAAATGAACCAAGTTTCTTTGCTTTTTCATATTCATCATATGTTACTTTTCCACCATTCAATATCCAATCTATTCCACTATAATTTCCATTTAGATATTCTCTTACCCAAACATCATGGTTTCCAAGTAATCCAATAAAATGACCAATTGATAATAAAAATTCTACTACTGCAATGTTTTTAGGTCCTCTATCAGTATAATCGCCCATTGCAATTAACATATCATTATTAGGATCATAATTACATTTTTCTAATACATCCATTAATGCATCATAATTGCCGTGTATATCACCAACTGCTAAACATCTCATAATTCTTTTAGTTTAAATTTGTCAACTAATTTATAAAAGTTTTCTAATGTAGTATAGAATGTTATTTGATGCCAGTCTCTATCATATGTTTCATGTAATTTGAATCCAATCTCTCCTCTTTCAGTTCCTGGGAGGTTAGCTCCTTGAATTGATCTATCTATACAAACATTGTGGTTAGCATGATTTACTCTCTCAATATAATCATTGATATTGTATTTATTATCTACAGATCTCCATTTATTTTTATATGTGGTGTATTTTGATTCACACATGATACAATATGAAAGAGGAATTGTATCTTTATAAAAAGACTTTAGTTCTTCTAAAGAAAGTGTTGATAGATTATAAAATCCTGTTTTCATATTAAAATGTTTTTAGTGCCCCTGGCCAGATTCGAACTGAGCTATACCCGGATTAAAAGTCCGGTGCTCTACCATACGAGCATCAGAGGCGAATTTGAGAACAAGGTGGGAATCGAACCCACATTCTAGGTTTTGCAGACCTATCTCAAAGCCAATATTGAGTACCTGTTCTTTTTTATTGCAGCCCGTGAGGGAATCGAACCCTCATTGTGCGATAGAAAGTCGCGTATCCTAGCCATTAGATGAACGGGCCATCTAGTAGTTACCTGTTAATAGTTGCGTGGACAGGAGTCGAACCTGCAATCTCTCCCTCTAGCCGGGAGTGTTGTTATTATTCTAAGGTATTAAACTTAATGAATCGTCATTCATTTCAAAATACTACCGTCGGACGAATAATATTCCAATTCAACTACCACGCAAAAGTTTGTGGAGGTACCGATGATCGAAATCGGATCTAGTGAGTGCAAATCACTGATTTTAGCCAGTTAAACTATACCCCCATTAAAAATAAATAGAATAATCAACACATGTAGTTTGGTTGAAATAAACGATTCATAAAGTAACATGTGTTATGTTTCTATTTTTTGTGCGGGTTGCCAGGATCAAACTGGCTCTTTTCCTGCTTGGAAGGCAGGTGCACCATCACTTATGCGTAACCCGCTGATCGCGGTGTTGATGGAATTCGAATCCACAATCCCCCGCGTGACAGGCGGGTAACATGCACCAATATGCTGCAACACCGTAAAAAATAAAACTTATATTAGCACCCCCACCAAGATTCAAACTCGGACCTTGAGGTTTGGAAGCTCATATGCTATCAATTACACTATGGAGGCGTATTTAATTTTGCGGCAACTCCCGGTAACGATCCGGATTCTCTGGTTTTTCAGACCAGCACAATGACCTCACTTGCTCAGTTGCCATATATAAGTGGAAGAGGTGGGACTCGAACCCGACTTACCGCGAAGTCCAACTACGCCAATTTGTTAAAGCGGATCAGATTTACAGTCTGACGGCGTTACTCTTCCATAATTAAAATAAAGGATGTGGTTACGGGTCTAGCCATAATGGCGTCAGGGATTCTCATGTGTGTCGGCTGTTTCATACAAATACTACAATCCCTTTTTCTTTGTACTTCTTCCTTATTACACATTAGGAGCTTATACTCACCACATCCTCATCCTAAATTTTTTTATTTGAGCCCCATGCCGGATTCGAACCGACTTATTCTGATTACAAAACAGATACATCGCCATCAATGCTTATGGGACTTTATTAGACGCCCTGCTCAGATTCGAACTGAAACCATAGGATCCAAATTCCTATATACTACCATTATACTACAGGGCAATATTTAAATTGCGGTAGGTACTGGATTCGAACCAGTGCACCCCTTTCGAGATGACAGTTTAGCAAACTGCTCCGTTAACCACTCTGGCAACCTACCATTCAATTACTTGGTTACGTTGTAATAATTACAAGAGGCTTTACCAAGCCTGTTTATAGTGCCCCCACCGAGACTCGAACTCGGAACCCACTGGTTAAGAGCCAGTTACTCTACACTATTGAGCTATGAAGGCGGTTCGTTGGAATGTTAGGGTGTGATTCACTACATTCCAACTGATGACTATGTTTATAACACCCGTGACATAGTCATTTAGTCCCCCAGGCAGGAATCGAACCTGCACTCCCATTTCTAGGAATAAGATTTTAAGTCTTACGCGTACTGCCTATTTCGCCACTGGGGGTTATCTTATACCGTAATAACGTTTTTCTTCATCTGTTAATCTTGAAGTATCTCCTGCAGGATCATTCCATGGTTTAAATGGATTATCTGCTTCAGGCCCGTTATGTGGAGCAAATGGTGTATCTTTCATTACATCATTCCATGGCTTAAATGGATCGTTATTTCTAGGCATCTTAAAAATGTTTTAATGAACTTTTATAATACTTTCTTCAAATAAATCGTAATCAATAACCTCTTCCCTACCAGGTGCAGAGTTTAGATATTTACATAATACACCAGTTTGTAAAAATCATATAGTTTTTACTTCCACCGGACTTGAACTTCCTAGATCTAAATAATATATTTTATTTAAAACTATCATACTAAAAATATAATTACTTTTCTGCCATTATAATCACTGTCCCTACTGGGATAAATTTATCAAATCCTACAATTGTACGTGATCTTAGAGTGCCAGATGGGCCTGGTGTGCTTAGTGATGTAGCAGGATCTAACAATGCGGTATAAGTACCACCAATTCTTGTATTAGATATAGCTCGCACAATCCATTCGGAATACAATCCTAAACCAACACAAATAGTATCTGGAGCAATTCCTAATTCACCTGGTGTAATACCTCTACATTCAATTTCCAACTTCATCTTTTCAATAGCTAATTGCCTTTCATCACAAGCAGCTGCCATTTCAGCTTGTACTTCTTTTCTTATCTTATTTTCAATTGCTACACGATCTATTACATCCATCACAGCTGGTGTCAGTTCAGTACCTGTATTTATAGGAATGGAAAGCAATTTAATGTTTTTATCAACTTTATTTTGTTCTATGGCCTGACTATTTAATGTAGTAACAGTTAATAACAGAATAAACAATATTAATTTTTTCATATCTTTCCTTGTTTTTAATAAAGCCACCCCCATTGCAACACCTGCTCTAGAGGTGACCCATTCCATGTTTGAAGTGGACCATGTGGGATTCGAACCCACATCCAGAACATAATACATATACTAGGAATAACGATCATAAACTAACCCTGCAACTCCACCATCTTATTGTTTAATGGGTACAATAAGAAAAACCATTGTTGGCTACCTACACATGGTAGAAAGCTCAGGAAGAACGGTTTGGTTTACGCAGCTACCGCGAAAGCTGCTGGCTTGGTAACCATGTTAATAGCACGGCCGCCGCTAGTATCATTTTTCAATGCTTCTAGTGCCAAATCTAAACTGACATTTTTGTCAACTCTGTGTTGATATACCTTTTTGACGCACGTTAATATCATTGTGCGGATCGCCTAATATACTTCTTATACCTGTCGATTCCTGTATGGCCCGTATAATTATAATCCGTATTTCTTACTAATACGATGTTTAGTAATGTTTACCATTTTCTTAATTTGCTTATGATATTCTTGTCCTGCTACTACTTCTGCAGGTCCCTTAAACTTTCTTTTTTTCTTAACATTACCATCATCAGATATTGTTACTACCCAGTGGTTCTTCATTTTCAATTTTTTTAGTGAATGATACTTTTCCTTTTCCTTTGTCAGTAGGCCTAATTTCTTTTTTAGTTTCCTTTTCTACTTTCTTAAAATGTTCTTGTTGAATCTCCCGTGGTATTCTATTATATTCCCATGCCTCAATGACATCTCCTTTAGCATGTCTTGGCCATTCTTTTGTACAAATGTACTTATCCATATTGAAACTCCTTTTAACAATAAATATAAAAGTTAATTAAATTTTAGGAGCGCAGGTGGGATTCGAACCCACGTCGTTCGGCTTATGAGACCGCGCCTGGTGCCTCTCCAGACTCACCGCGCTGTGTATTGTAAAAAAAGAAATAATCAATTGATGTATAACAAGACCATTCGGTCCTGATAGGAATCGAACCTATCAATCCCCCATTCGGGAGATTAATCCAGAGTAACATCAATAATGTTTTCTTTTTGTTCTTAAAATAAAATAGAATAATCAATATATGTAATTAAGTCAGTCTATGAAATTGATGTAAGTAACATATATTATGTTTCTATTTTTTGTGCAGGGAGTGGAAGTCGAATCCACATCTACTTGTTCCCAAAACAAGTGCTCTCGCCAATTAAGCTACCCCTACTAAAAATGACTCATACACACCTGACTCGTAATTCTAAAATTACCATACCAGATCGTATTACTTGGTTAGATGTATGCGTCTATGTCTGCCAGCGTTTCAAATAACTTCGTGTTAGAATAATAACACCCAAATATCTTTTCAACATCATAAATATAAATAACATTTTTATATCTACAAAATCTTTTTTAATCTTTTTTCTAAAAAAATGCGATAGTCCGTAATTATTCTCCTATCAAATATTAATTTAACTGGAATCTTGGCTTCGTATTTAATTATTTCAACATCATTAATGTCATCATCTATATGATAACAACTAGTCTCTTTACAGAATTGTATTTTATCCTGCTTATTTTGGGCATAATACAAATTTGAAGAGTTGATTCTTTTCTTTTCTAACATCCTTATGCTATGTGCATCGCACAAATTTGTTATTACCCATATATCAATATCATTTTTATACTTTCTACTTAATGTTAATATTGATTCTATATTGTTACAATATAATGCTGGTTCGACAATTGTTAGTATTTTTTTCATTGTTGTCTCCCTTTAAACAATATCAACACCAAAATAAAAAGCCCCTCTCAAACTGCTTTGGAAGGGGCTAAATCTATGTCAGATTCTTATTCCTCCCTTATTACATAGACAGTACCCATGTAATATTAAACAAACTATCTATATGATATTTACTTCTCATTCTACTAATAAATATAGTAATATTTTTAAAAAATATGTCTTTTATTTACTTAATCTATTTTTTAATTCTAATTCTCTATCAATCCACTGTTTCGCAATTGGATTTTTTATGGGTGCTTTAGTAAATTTCATGACTTGCTTTCGTTCTAAATCAAGTGTTTCTTCAACATCTGGTGTATTGTTATCAATAACAGTAAAATTAGATCCAAATAAATTTTGAAATTTACCAATATTTTCTTGCACTGCTTTCCATTTTCCTATCACTACGTCTTCAGGTACAGTTCTTGATCTCTTTTGATTTCTTTCTAATGCTACATCCAAAGAAGTATTCACAAAAATCATATATGTATCATATCCGTACTTAGTAATTTCATCCCTCAATTTTTTTATCTTTAAATAGTCATACCCTGTACCATCAAATATCAATCCTAATCTCCCACCTTCATGAGAAGCTTTTATTTTCTTAGTTAGTTCCTTTGCCCTATTTCTAGTTCGTATTACTTTATTGAATTCCTCATCAGATAATTTATCCAATTTATGAGACATCTTTAATTTATTTAAGAAATGTTCAAAAGCAATATCTGAACTTATGAATTTGTACCCTAATCCCCCTGTTACTTTTTTTGCAATATATGATTTTCCCGAACCAGGCCCCCCTGCCATAAATATTGCCTTGAATATTGCGGGATCATATACTCCTTCTTTAAGGAGATTTTGATAAAAAGCATCTTTATATAATATTCTCAGTTTTTCCATACTTATATAAATATAGGTTTATCTACATAATTCGTCTGCTGCTTTAGTAGCTAATTGTGCATCTGGTTTAATGTAAACTGTATAACCTAATCCTTCTGCCCATCCCTTCGTAGGTGCTATAACTGGTGTTGAGGGTGTTTTCTTCTGACCGTTATAGTCCATATCAATCCCAGAAACAAGAATACCATTTTTTTTTAAATATTCAGCTAATTCAATTGATCTAACGGCCTCATTATATAAACGGGTATAACGATCCAAACCTTTCTTTGGTACTGTTACACTCTTGTATATTAAGTGCACGCCCCTTGTTCCCCATCTATATGCTATTACAGTAACATAACGAACACTTTTTCTGTGTACTTGACTATCAGTCCCAATCCTTACTTCACAATGTGGATATTTAGCAAGTACTTCATTGGTGTACTTTACAATATCTACAACATCACCATTTACCTTTTTGTATAATATTCTCATGCGTATTCAATAAAAAAAGGGACAATTTTTCAATTGTCCCCTTACTCTAGTTATTAAATGGACAATTAATTCAAATATTCGAAAGCATGTTTCATAATGCCTTCAGTAATTTCAACTTCTCTTTTGTAGTTGGATAATTTTCTCATCCTGCGTGAACGATCTTTATCAGTCACATACGTTACACCACCTCGAATCATCTTCTCTTGAAGTAAATTTGAAACAGTCCACAAATCATCATATTGATCTTCTGGCCTTGATGGTTCCAATATTTCTTCAAAATTGATTGTTTCAGCTACACTTTCATCAACTCGCAATAAGGATGTTTTTCGTGCAAAATCTATCTTTTCGGGAGTTGATAAGATCTTTGCTTTCATTGATCCGATTACATTCCCTACTTTAGATACACTTTCCATCACCTCATTTACCATTGTATAAAATTCTTGAGGATCAAAGCCCATATGCCGTTGTTCGATGGATGCCATTCCTAAGTTTTCCTTAGGTATAATCATTCCATTTTGACAAACAACTCGAAAAACTCCAGCATTAAGTTGGAATTTGCTGGTTCTATCATATGAATTCTGAATGACGATTTGTATTATATCATCTCCAACTCTCAGATCACTTTCATGCTCTAATTTAATCATATGATGACCCCAACTACCTTTTTTAGAAAATGCCTGACGTGGTTGCCATCCTAAATTCATAAATCCTTTAACTACTTTTGCAGTATCTACTGCCACGTAGTGTTTGGAGGCATCTGGATGGCGTTGTTTATTGTCCAATTGTGGGACAACTTTCAACAATTCATCATAACTTTTCACTAATTCCATAATCTCAAAAATTGGTTTTTGTTTAATTTCATAATAAAGATATAAGATTTATACCTAATTACCAAATTATTTCGAGATTTTTTTGGAATTCTTCTTTAACAAAGTATCATATTGTTTTCTTTTATCATATGGAAAAATCATCCTTCTTGTCATGTTACACCCCCGCATACGGTAACTCTGGTAGTCTTCCTCTGTAACTTCATCGGCTAATTTCGTGAATCTGTATATCCATTCTGGTTGGGTCCAATGAATGGCGTAATATGATAGTATTTTACTATTTATGTCAGAAAGCAGCCTTTCAATCTCTTCTTTCTTCTTACGAGCCATTATCCAAATAGTAATGATTTCGGGCGGCCACCCCAACCTTCAACGATATGAGATGGCATAGATATTTCAACTAATGTAGGGTCGGCATTATGTAAATAATACACACTTGGTTTCTTCCCTTTGTTCAATATACTATTCAGTTCTTCTGCCAGTACGTAAATTTTTATATAAGCATCTTTTTTCATTTTCTTTTTATTATTATACTATCTCCCCAAGAATCAATGTAACTGTCTTTGTTTACTAGGAAATCTATTTTCTTACGCCATCTCTTATGCATCTTATCTTTAACTACCCATAACCCATCATATACTCCAGTATTTGAAATTTTAACTGTACATCCCATATTGTAAACACCTAATAAATCTCTTGATACTGCTATCCATCTATGATTAATTGGTGATGTTTTATTTATAATGCTATTATCTGCAGTTATATATGGTGTATTATCTGTCTGACTTGGATCTGGATAATAGCATGTTGCACTTACAGTATCAATAATGTTTTCTGATATATTGTAGCTAGTTCTCGATTGAATTAGGGTCGATTTCTGTATCAGTATCACCGTCAACATCGTTAACATTATTTTTCGTAATCTCATGTTCAAGGGATTCTTTTATTAGATATAATTCTTGCAGCCTCTGTTCCAATTTACAGATGTCAAACATGACTCTACCATAACTTTCGAATATATTGTCATTCATGCTCTGCAACTTTGCAATTCACTCATTATATTTCTATGAGTTTCATCAGGTATATTAATCTGATATTTCTCCGCTAAACTTTTTATCTCCTCAACTTTACAAGGTTCTACATTATCAGGCTCTAATTCATTCATCAACATAATATGTGATGCCAAGTTCTGCCAAATTGCTGTAGTGCCGTTTTTTGGAGCATGATTTATTAACCAATCATAAATTGAATCTATTGTCATCAGTAATTTCCTCCTTCACTGAATTTTGGTACTTTAAGTGTTGATTTTTCAAAGATATCATCAAACATTAAGTAGTAGCAATTATAACATACTAACTCAAAATTATCTAAGCTCAAATTTTTCTTATTTCCATCTTTGAAAACTAATTGTAATGGGGCTGTTTGATCTGTTAATCTTCGTTCATGAAATCCACAGTATTGACACATTTCCGGCAATACACCGGATCTAATTAATTTAGCTTTAATTATTTTTAATGGAGTCTTTCCTGTTTTATTTACTAGTATTTTCTTTATTTCTTGCTCAGCTGTTATTTCATTAGGTGCCGCTCTTTTTGCATTAAGTTTACCATATCGTTTATGGTATTCGTATAGAGTCAAATTTGTTTCCGGATCTATATACATCTTCGCATATTTTGCCCATGTTAAATGATGTATATGTAAAAATCTCGCAGCTTCCATATTATTTCTGCTATTCGCCATAGCATATCTAATCTCATCTTCCATTAACCTGTATGCTACTCTTCTTTTCATATTATGCTAAATATCTTTTAGATGCCCATGATAATGCAGATATAAATAAAGTATTGATGATTACATCTGTTAAAACATATCCACTACTATAAATATCTTCTAATGGTATATCTATATATATTATGTATATTAATGATGTCCATATCTGTATACAAAAACAGCAAGATAAAAACTTATAAAATAATAAGAATAATTCTCCAATTATATGTATAATTCCATAATAATTCTTAGAGAATATAGTACCATAACTTTTTAATCGATCTCGTATTGGATCTAATAAATCAGTATTAGCAATTATTTCTGCTAATTGCATTATTGCTATTGTTGGTACTAATATACTGAATAAAACACTCATATTAGACTATTTTACTTACTGTTTCAACTCGATGTGGTATTGATTCCAATGCTAATTTGGTTGTTATATTCAATACATCGTCTCTTGTTGATTCATAAATCGACACGCTACCATTCTTTTTTGCTATGTCTAATACTAATTTGGACTGATATTCACCATATCCAAATACTTTTCTAAGACTTTCCGTGTATGATGCATCAGAAGTATTAGGACTGTATTCTAAGAATAGCTCTAACTTCAGATCTGATTTACCATCTTTCTTACAATTTCCACAATCGTCATTGCTCATTTGAAATAATTTCTTCTAGTTTACTTGTTAGAAATGAACACTTTTCAAATTGTTCACAATGAGAAAAATACTCTTTCATCTTTAAAAGTAATGATTTTTTTTCATATAATCCAAATTTTTCTGGCCAAGGTATATTTTCCTGAGCCATTAATAAGAACATATCTTCCATTATATCTTCCATATAACCATCATCTAACTTTTCCATCTAAATAACTCACATATTTTATTTTTGCGAAATATTTTGATTTTGGACTTTCGTGTATTTTTATCAATAAACCGCCGGTATCATTCTCTACAATAACCCCTTTACATTTATAAAGTTCTGAGTTTCTATTTGTTACCTCAAAAATTCTACCAAGTGTTTTATTGCTTTTACCTTCTTGCGGTGGTTCTTCTTCTTCTGGAGCCGCATCTATAGATGCTTGATCTTCCATACTTTCATCGCCTTCTGGTTCTTCTGGTTCTTCTTCTCCGTCTATATGAGTTTGTAAAGATCCTAAATCCATCTCAAATTGCCCCGCTATTAATTTTTCAATCATTCTATAATCAAAACTATGTGTTTGTCCTCTTTCATCAATACCATAACCTTTCTGTGGATCTGAGATATCTTCCTTTGATGGTATATCTAAGAACCTACCACCTACTAACACTTTCGGTTGTATTCCTTGATCTAAATAGTATTGTAAAAAATCTGAATCGAAATAATACATGTTTTCCTCCGTATATAAATATAAATTAACAATTTAATTATTACTCATACACTTCTTTATTTACTATCAATTCATTTACAGTATCTATTTTCTTATCAATGTATAATAGTATGTTGCCAATCTGGTACCAATTTTTTAATTCTGCCGCATCTTTTACTAATCTTGGAATATTAAAAATGTATTGTATATCAGTATCAGTTAATGTATTAAGTGGTATTTCAACTACTACATCATGATATTCATTATTAATTACATCTTCTACTTTTTGATCAAATAAATCTGGGCGTAGTCTTTTATTTAAATCATACAATGTATTTTGTTGTTCTTGTTCTATGTATTGTTCCTTAACATTATTCTTATTATCAAATATCAATACATTACACCAAGGTTCAAAATAAGATATTACACCAATTGGAGGCACAATATTTTTCAAAATAAATGTAGTATGATATTTAGGCAACACAATTGGTTTCATGTATTCGTCATGCTTCACAAATGAACCCCATTTTCTAATAAAATTGCGGGTTGAACGTATATTCTGTGCTTCCCATTCTGGGTTATTGGTTTGAATATTTGGTGCTCCATCATGTGTATTTCTTCTACTGCCTCGGCAGGTCATATGATATACAAACCCTTCCCACGTCTGTATGAATTTAGTGCCATTAAGTTGGAATCTATTAAAAATGTCGCTGTCTTCTTTCGATTGAGGTTTGTATAATGGGTCATGACCACCAATTTCTAAAAACTCGCTTTTCCAAAATGCCCATGGTGCAAATATCCCTTCAGTAGTTTTACCTTCATTTTCTTTTCTAAGATTTTTTACAAATTTTAATAATCCATCTTCGTTAAAATCTTCAGGTTCAGTACCGAAGTCAGCTATTATTTTTTCTGGTCCTTCGGGGTGTAATGGTGGTTCAATTCTTGTAAGAGATACTATTGTTTTTACATTAGCAATACCATATTTATCGTAAGTATACGGAACTCCCAATGCATCAATCTCGGTACGCAGTTTATCACGATTAGTAGAATTATTATATTCGCTTTGTATTTTTTCGAATAGATCGGATAATTCTTTTGCAGGTGTCGTCCCAACATTAATTGTATATATCCCACTATACATATGCTTCTCAATAGCATCCAATGCTCCAGGACATAAAAACATATCTGCATGGTAGATCATACACAATTCATATTTTGCTACCTCTTTTACTAACCTATCATATAGTATTGTATGACCCAATCTCTTCCCAGTATCATTGACAATATAATCTAAATTCTTATCAGTCTTACTAACTTCTTCCAACCACTCTTTTGTACCATCTGTTGAAGCATCATCAGCAATACATATTTGAACTTCGTGATCTCCCTGATTCTTTCTTATTGAATCATAAGACCACTTCAAGTAACGCAAGTTATTTCTTGATGGTTGTATAAAGCTAATTTTCATATTTTGCATTTTTTAATGTTTCTAAAACTGTTTGTATTGATACTACATTACCAAAATCAATATACAAATAACTATGCCGATTAGTCTGCGCTTGTGATAAAAAATTATAATAATCAGGTGTTAATATCTTTACACTGCTAGTACAACCATCAAAAATGATTCTTCTTGACTTTAAATCTATTTTCGTTTCTAATCCATATTCATCTCTTGCTACCTCTACAATCATTCTAGATATTTCTACCGCCCTTTGCATATAATTAACCACCACAATGACATCTTCACTATCAGTAACCATAATATGTCCTATAATACTATGAACCAAATATAATGTTTTACCAATTCTTCTTCCAGATATTCTAAGAATGTCTAAATTATCTAAATGTAATTTGTGTAATTTGGCTATATCAGTTTTCATCTAGTATTCCAATTAACTTCATTTTTGAAATAAATGCTTCTTCGCTAAAATATTTTTTATATGCTTGTTTTGCATATTTTGATACCTCATCATAAAAACTATCATCTTTTAATTCTATTGCTATCTCCCTTGCTGTTTGCATATCTCCTGTATCAACTGATAATTCTGGGAAGCATAATTTTTGTGTGTCCAAATAATCATAACCTATACATGGTATTCCTAAATAAGCACAATTCAATGCAAATGTGCCTGCTGCGAATGTTCTCATTAAATGAACAGCATATTTTTTAGTATTTAAAACTTCCATCCATTTGTTCCATTCCATATATGGTATCTGTTTTAAATTACCTATTTTACTTTCTCCCTTTTGCATTCTACCCATTGATGGAACATATACTTCATCATTTAAATGCAATGCTATCATCATACTATCAAACCCACCATACCAACTTACGAAATTTCCACCTATAATAACTCCCTCTCTCTCCTCTTTGCTTTTTATATCAAATTGTAATGAATCAGTTATCATTAAACTTGGCATTGTATAAATAGCGTCCCTATTCAACAATCCACGATAGTAAGATATATCATTTTGGTTGTGTACTAAAATAGCATCACTTAGATAAGGATCGCATAAAAATTGAAAGTATTCAAGCTGTGTTTCTATAGGCCAATCCTGCCAATACCAATTAGGACCTTCCTGCATGATATATAATTCACCAATATTTGGCCTAATTTCTTTTAATAATTCAATAAAATCGTGTGCGCTTAATTTAGGTATTATAGCAATTGCTTTCTTCGCTTTAAATTCATTAAGATGTTTTCTAATAAAAGGTGGATTAATAACCCTTGCTTTCATAGAAGATATCCACGCCAAATCTGTTCTTAAGTTTGTATGCTTTCTGTCTACATGATGTATATATTCCGAAGTTCCTTCAACAATAAAAACTAAGTCTTCATTCATAATTTAATTAGTTCATCTAATGTATTAAAAAATCTATTATTAATCTCTTCAATTAACTTTTCTGAATTTACCGTTGGTTTTTCAGTTATATTTTCAGTTAATATTTCTTGTACTTGTTCCGGTGTATCTACTATATCTAAATACTCTTCAATTGGTCCCCATTCAATATCGTAATTGGGTGTTATTACTCTTGTACCGCATGCAATTGCTTCAACATACCTATTATTAATCATTCCATGTTCTCGTTGTTGTGTAGCTATCATTCCAACTGCATAATGCGCTGCTGTATATATCTTGTCTAAACTACTATCTGATAGAACTAGATTTGCATATTTTGGATGGCCTTTCCATCCAGTGCCATAAATTGTCAATGGTATATCATTATCAAAAAACAAATCTCTTTCCAATTTATATTCTGGGGAGATTCTTCTATGATTACCCATTCCTACAAATACCGCACGGTGGTCATTCCAAACTTTATCAGTATGAAATTTCTTTAATCTTGATGGATAATATTTGAAATATCCACTTGGAATTGTAGTATCCACAGACCTATAAAATTCTTTGCTGTTCGTGTATATTTTATCATAGTATACACCGGCCTTCAATAATATATTTTCAAATCCCCATATGCCCCCGCTGGCAACTGTTAATATCCTATTTTCACAATTCAACCTTTTTACAATTCCAAATGTAGTAGCATCTAACATCTCATAATATATACAATCAAAATTAGCATCATTAATCATCTTGACGTAATTATCTATTACTTTATGATTTTCTAATTGATATTGTATATTTAATTGTTGTAATGTGTGTACTTCATAGTTGTATGGATCACCACTTAATATATTAGCAATATATCGATTCAATCCAAAATTTCCCATTGGGAATGGTTGATGTAGAACTAATATCTTTTTCATTGAGGTTCTAAGTTTAATGCTGCTATTAACATTTCCATACCGTATGGTTTAAAAATATCAACTCCATAATCAGGATTAATATCTTTTATGATCTTTGTTATCTTTTCTAATGTTATATTTGTATAATCACACATTCCTTTTTGATTAGTTCCAAATAGATGTGGATCATCAATTGCAATTATATGATTCTTTATATGATGATGTGCTATGCATTCTAACTCCCCAAATAATGGTACGTCTTCTTCTCCTCTAGCATATTTAGATGCCCCCGCATGAGCATCTAACCAAAAACAGCATGGTTCATCAACTCCAAGTAATATGTCTTGCAATACTTCTTTACTATCTCCTTGGAATAAATTTAATTTATTTTCAAAATAAGATCCTACTCCAACAAAATCATCATCGGGTTCATTTGTGTGAAATACTTTATAGTGGGGCCATGGCATTTCTCCACTATAATACTTTTCAAACATTTTGTATCGTGTACTTGCTATTTTACATATTTCTCCTCCTAATTCAACTGTGTACCACTTATCAAAATCTTTCAATCCTATTTTTTCCTCCAAACATCTAAATGGTATGCCACCCTTAAACGTCCCAGTTTCAATGAATACCTTTGGCATTGGTTGCAAGGTTAACTTACATATGCTATTGTATATTTCTGGTAGTATGTATCCCATGGATTAAAATTAATTATTTTCTTTAATAAATTCAGTATATGATATCATTTTCTTTCTTAATAATGACGGATTAGTTAATGTCGCCAAATTGTATTTATTGACATCACGCACTTTATTATACAATGAACCTTTATTTTCTTGTGTGCTCGGTTCCCCATCTATTGTTAAAACCTTTTGTCTCTTCAATGGATGTTCTCTATTATGAACCTTTAATATGTTTTTGAAGATAAATTGAACGTAATGAGTTTTCATTACGTTCATACAACTCTGCATAAACGCCGTATCCTCCCCAGATAAGCCCCAAAATCCAGAAGGGATATTAGCACCCGCTTGGATTAGATCACCCGTTATAACTAAGATACTACCGTCAAATTTAGGAGAAGTGATAGAGTTTATCTTTAGATCCTCTACTTTTGAATTTATTTTATTCATTTCATCTATTGTCATGTATCTTCTAATACTATGCAATTCAGTTTTACTTCTTGGATCTGTGCTTTCGTAATATTCTTTATCTTCAAAAATATCTAATTCTAATGGTTTCCATGATTCATCCCACATTTTTCTTGTAGCAAATGTAGCAATGTATCTATATATTTCTAATGAATTTGTTTTTAATCTTAATTGTTTAAGTGCATGAAATATTACGTGTGGTACTAAACAATCTGTTTCTCCCCATATAACATAATCATAATGTGAATATTCAGTATTTAACCACCTTCTATAAGATGTCATTGTAACAGGAGGTGGTTCGTAGAATATCATTGAATCTGATGAATGTATTGTTCCATTTACATAATTTTTTGTTCTTGCATAATCAAAATATCCTCTAATTTTATCCTTCATTTCAAGACAATGCTTATCAATGTCACCGTCAAATTTTTCAAATGTTTGATCGCAATTTATAAAGAAATCTAATTCTACACGAATGTCATCTTCTTCTTTAACTGTATCAATAGCATTTTTGATAGATGTTAGATAATCATCTAACATTCCATACTCATAAAACATTATATTTGTACCAATTACAATTTTCATAGTTCTGAATTTAAATATTTATACGTAGCAGACATCCATTCTCCGGGTGACGGTTTCACCCCTGCATTAAAATGATATACCCAACCCATTTTTGTATGTAGCATATCATTACCTAATAACTCGAATCTATGCATATCCTGCATATTAAATTCGTAAGGTAAATATTTCATTTTAAAATTTCTATAATATGAGAAATAATTTAAAATTGGTTGGTCATTCCCCACATAATATTTCAAATATTTATCAAGTGTTGGATATTCTGAAAAAACAAAATCAATAATACTATCAAATTCCTTTTCATATTTCTGTTTGTTGAATAACATTAGACCACTATTAAAATACTTAAATGGTGATAGTGGACCTGGTAACGTTGTAAATGCAGTTGAAATACTTTCCTTTATTTCATTAAACATTATATGAAATAATTCACATGATCTACATACCCACTCCATGCTACCATAATTCCTCACCACTCCAAATTCATCATCTGCTACTAAATCAAATATATTGGGTGCCTTTGGGTGTACTATTGTATCTGAATCAACATATAATATTCGTGCATAATTATCATCTAATAGTTTAGGAATAAATAGTTTATACCATTGAGGTTTTAATGGGCAACCTTCAATTTCATCTTCCAATACAAAATATTCCAAACCATTCTTCTTCGCATATTCAGACCAAGATTTCCGGGAGTATTCATACTTCTGACTCTTTGCCCTATCATCCCTATTTACTTGTATTTGAACTATCACATTAGACATTATAATTCTGATTTACATATTCCATTAATTGGTATCTATCTCCTCTATTTACAAATCCACTAAAAAATAATACTTTTCCATACTTGATAAAGAATGGTGTAGTATCATTTATCTGCCAATTATGGCCATCCCAATGAAATCTGTTAATATGAGTTATCATATAATCTGGTGGTATTTGATCTGCGGTGTGTATATTATCATATTTTTGTAATAGACAATTATATACTGGTTGATCTGTACCTCTCTTCACACTTCCGTGTTGCAGCGACATTATATCATCGTAGTTTTCAAAGTAGTATTTTTTCAATTCCTTTAAAAACCAATAATGTTTTTCGGTGAATACTTGGTTACCGCAGGATATATATTTCCCAAAATCAAATTTAAGATCTGGAAATAACTTTTTTGTGTATCCTGCTATTCCTTCATGAATCCATCTTAAATTTTCTAAAGATCTGAATCCATGTACTTTATTCTCATCTAAATCAACAACTTCCCATGGTGGTAATGGATCATTGATTATAAGTGAAGAACCATCTACTATCCACCTCCAACCAGTTAAAGATTCAGGTAAGATATCCATAATATCGAACCATCTAGTCCAAGTAACTTTATGTTTATTATTATCTAATTCAGTTGTATTATCTATTGTATATGGAACAAATTCAACATTATGTTTCTTACACCATCTTCTCCAGAATTTTTCAGATATGTCCAAATATTTAAAATCCCCATGCTTCTCTCGTATAACAGAATCTTTAGATTTAACTCCAACCCAAAATACATAATTCATATATTTAGTATTTTTTTCCAATACAGTATGATATTCTCGACATTATATAATTTTGAATATGTGTCTCTTGTAACCCTGGTGATTTCATTTAATAAATTATTTCCTAACGAATCCATATATTTTTCTATTGTAGATGGCAATTCACTCCAGTCATTACAACTAACATAAGTAATACCACTTGTATAAAAATTCGGATATGTATCTACATTATCCATATTCATTTTAATAAACGGAACTCCATATTGAACACATTCAAAATCTCTAAAACAAATTTCACCCATTCCAAATGGAGATATGCATATCCTACTGCTAACTAGACAATCAACATATTCATCAAATGCTAATTTACCATCTATATACTTTAAATTAGTATTCTTTAAATATTCAATAGGTTCCTGTCTATGTTTAGTATATAAGTCAGAATTTTCAATATTAAAATCAGTATTATAATCATGTTTTGATTGATATACCGCACAGACATCATATTGTTTAGCACCGGAATCAAATATAGGTAGTCTATTATGTAAGTAATCAGTATAATATCCTAAATTCCAACCAGTTAATTTAATTCTATCAAACATTTCATTAGATAAATCATAACCGAATGAATTGTACTTTACATCATCATATTTTTTCCAGAACCATTTACCGTGAGGATATTTGGGCAAATATAAATTTTTGGTTTTTAATTTTTGGGGCTTAAAGAGAAATTCAACATCGTTTCTCATTTGCTCAAAGACTTCATAAGCTCCCATTATAGAAGTAGAATCTGACCCATCAAAAAGGAACACTCTTTTAGCCTGTGGATTTTCGTCTAGTATTTTTCGTATATTATTAACCCCGTATTCTACTGATTCTTCTAATGACTTTTTTTTGTCGATAAAATCTGCCATTCCAATACATAAGATATTAGATTTGCTATCAACAATATTAATACCATAAGTAGAAAATAAATGTCCTAATGATAAGAAAGGTCTAAAGGTTGGTTGATTCCTTCCCTTATTCCAATTGACAAGCTGCACATTAACCATTACCAAGCAATTGTTTGTAGAAATCGTTCTGTTTAATTTGTCTGTCTATATTTTTATTATGTGTAATACACACTTCAATTTGTTGACTTAATGCTCCAGCTTCTACTTTACTTCCATCTATTGCTTCAATCTTCTCATGTACCTTTCCTACCCATTTTAACTTGCCATTATTTCTATACATTCTCATTTGGTAATCTGGAAAGTTTATTACAGGTTGGTAATATTTTACAACATTACCATTAGTTTCTATAATAAAATTAAATTTCTCTAATGTCTGATAATATTCTGGAGGTATATCACTTGCTTCTTTTTCTACAACCATTTCATCTAATTGTAGTTTTCCAAGATTCCATTTCCATTTATTAACTAAGTATTCTGTAATTCCTTCCACAATATTAATTCTTGGAAATATTATACAATCAATATTTTCATTATCTGCATTATTTATTACCTCATCTATATTTTGCAACACTTTTTCTGGAGGTAATTCATCCGCATCTAATTGAAATATCCATTCACCGTGTGCATGTGCAAATAAATTATTTTTAAAGTTAGCAAAATTCTTATTCAGTGGAAATTCTGTTACTGTAATAGTATAACTATCATCCATCCCAAAAGAATTTAAATATAAATCAGCATATTTCCTAATTTCATCAGTTGTATTACTTGAATCAATTTGAATTAAAATTTCAGATTCTGTGGGATTGATATTTTCCAATAAACAATCCATTAAATCTCTGAATTCTTCTTCTTCATTGCAGACTGTTACTGCATACGTTATTTTAATCATTTTCTTCATTTTGAAGTTTTAAGAAATCGTAATGTGCTTCTTCAAATTTTTCATATATAGTTTTCTTTTCAGGATTCGGTACTAATAAAACATATTCAGGATTGGATTCATCAAGAGTTTCTTTCATTACTTTAATTGTCAATCCCATTTCTTCTTCTGTAATTTCAGGTGAATCTTTTTCCATCATTTCCTGAATAATCCAATTAGAACCTTCTGGGTATAATACTGCTTTATCGGAAAAGAATGGTACCCTGTGCCATCGATTGCCATTCTTATCAGTTATAGCATCTTTTTTGAATCGTTCCGGAACATTAACAAGATAAAAATCTAAACTATTAGTTCCCTCTTTATGAAGACCATATATAGTTGAATAACCACTCTCCATACATAAACCATAATATGCACCAGGATCATTTGCCTCATATAAAGTTCGTTCCTTTAGAACACATTTATTCCCAGTAATAGGTGAAAAATCATCATAGTGTATTCTCATACTTTTGTTAATTTTGGCAACGTAATTTTCATCTTATCAATTGGTTCTGGTTGTAGTGATTTTTGTTTATCTATATACTCGTATAACTTTTCTGCCATTAAAGGTAATGAAAAATTATCAGAAACATGTTTAGTATTCTTTCTACTTATATCAGATAATTGTTTATAGTTTTTAATTATATTATTCATTAACATTGAAGCAAATTTATAATCAACTGTAAACCATTCACTGCCTCTTATTATCCAATCATTGGAAGCTCCTCCTGGTACCTTAGTTAATCTACCAGGTAATAGTATATTGTAATCTGGATTAACAAAATCTACTGGGCCTGACCAATTACTAGTCATAACTGGCTTTCCAGTCGTCATAAATTCTAATAATGGCCTACCGAATCCTTCTCCCTTTGAAAATGAAATCATTGTCTTTATCTTAGGATGATGATATAATGAATTCATTTCTGTATCAGTCATATCACCATATACAATATAAATACTTGGTAGATTAGTACCATGCTCAGCTTCAACATTTAGAATAATATGATTTATTTTCTTTTCAATATCATATAATTCAGTTTCTGAAAAACCTGCATGTGATACTTTTAATACTAATGCTGGTCTATTGCGTTCTGCTTTTTTAACAAATGTTTCTAAAAATGTTTTAATTAACATTCCTATATCCTTTCTGTCTTCGCCTATATTTCCTTGCAACCAATGACCAACAAATAAGAAACAAAACTCTTCTTCAATATCTTCTAATTTATTAGTAATATTTACTATATTTTTTTTATTGTAAACATCTAAATCAATTCCTTCAAATAAAACCTCCATTGGTTTTTCTAACTTCACTATACCTAACACATTTCCTTGTTGATCTTTCTTGTCGTATTTAATAGATTCAAACACATTCTTAGAATGATTACTACTGACTAAAACAAGATCCATTTTATTACACCCTTCAATCCATTCTGCCTTGCATTGGGTAGTTTCTATACCTGCTGTTATACCAATATTAAACTTACCTACAGGTTCAAATTCATTAGGTATTGTAATATGTATGAAAATATCAGGTCTATTATTTTCATTGATTTTTGGGTTAATTAACCTATCTAAAATTTTACGATCTTCTTCATTGTTAGAATCCAATGCAGTTTCGGGAGTATTACCCCATCTTAATGGTATTACTTTTACATCATATTTTTCATTGGCAATTAATGCTTTAACTATATCTCTTGATCTGGCTCCGTATCCTGACCTTGTCCTAACTGGTGCTGCTACTATAATATTCATATAACTATTCCCATATTTTTTGGTGCTACATATTTCTTAGCGCGTTTAACAATCCATTTCTCATTTGGTTTCCATGTATCAAATAAATAATCAATTGATTTCTTCATTCTATTACACATTTCTGTTGCACTCATCCCCGACTCTTTTGATAGTACAAACTCCCTTCCTTCCAATCCACGAACTTTTCTAGCTTCAGGACCGTACTCATATACATCAAATAAAGCATCTGCTAAATCAGTAAATGTAATTTTATCATTGAATATGTATGGTGTAGGAGGAGATCCTTGTAATGATCTGGATGTTGGATAAATTGGTCTAGCCCACGATCCATGATTCTTATATTTTCCAGTATGATTTGATACAAATTCTTTTGTTACTTTAATCGGGTTAAGTTTCTCATCTAAGAAACCACATTGATCCTGTAATCCACCAGTAACATTATTAATTATCATTGTTCCTGACATTAATGATTCAGCACCAGATAATCCAAACCCTTCATTATTAGCAATGTTGACAGTAACATCCGATACATTGTAAAAGAAATTCATTACATGAGTATCAACTGGATGATCTGAGAATATAACATTATAATCAGGACATAAATCTTGTTTAATAGACATTAAATCAGTACCGTGCATATCAATAATTTGAGTATGCATTAATAATACACATTTCTTTGCATCTGCCTTTGACAATTTATCACAAAAATATTTGAATCCTAATATCACATCCGCTGGTTGTTTTCTTGCAGCATTCCTGTTATTCCAAAATACAATAAAATTAGCATTTGGATTCTTAGAATAGAATTCTTCCTTAAATTTTAAATAATCCTTATAAACTTCTGAATCTTCATTGATAGGATAAAACATTTTTTCATTTATCCCATGAGGAACATAAGATAATAGAACATCTGTATTCTTTTTCTTTGTTTCACCTTCATCTAAATCAGCATATTCATCCCTAAGAACTATCTTTGTTAGTGCATGTGTTTGTTTACTAATATTCATTATTAAATCACATGACTTATAGAATGGATAGTTCCATAATGGAGCTGGTGGTGCATCCCAAATATTATAATAAGCAATTGGTATCTTATAATACTTCCTAATCTCATCTTCAATTGAATACAACCACCCCCAGAATCTAGGGTCTGTAAAATGTAAAATTAAATCTGGTTTCTCTAATGCAATTATTTCACGCAATACAGGAGGATTGCCATATCCATTGTGATAATACAATTTTACATATGAATGATCAATTCCTAATAATTCATTTATACTATTTGAAAAATCTTCAAATTGCCCGTGTTTAGGATGATCTATTCCTGCTGCTATCTGAACCCAATCATAATGTTCGGCTGTACCTATTACAAATTCTTTTGACATTGTAGCAATGCCAGAATGCATTGTTAAGTCATCGCTTAATAATAGTATTTTTTTCTTTTTTGGTCTATCTCTGTTGACCTTAATTAACTTTGGTAGTTGTTGTTCCATAAAACTCCTTAAATCTGTATGGTCTATTTTTTGTTGTTGAATATGTATAATTTATTGCCTTTATATGTTTATTAACTATAGGTATGCTATATACATACTTATTTGCCTTTCCAGGTTTTAAATATGCTATTGTTATATGTGGAGTATATACTGGGAAGGTGGGGTGGTATTTTATTGTTTCTTTTAATTTTAAATTAACTTCATTAATTAAAGAACATTTTACTTTTAAAAATAATACATCATATGTAGACTTGTTAAAATATTGTAATCCACCTACTTCGACATTATATTCATTTGCTCGTGGTAGTATATGACCAAATTCATTTAATCGTGTATTAGGTTCAATTCCATGCAGAAGAGTGATATGTGGAGTTGGTTCTAAACCAGGAATGGTATCAGAAATGTAGATGTCGGTTGGTGTTATTATATCTTCCCAATTAGACCAATTGTTTAATTCAACATCTAACATTAAACAATTATATTCACATACAACTTTATTCCTCATGTAACTTTATTTTCAATAATATATATACAAAAATCAATTTGAAATGCTGGTTATTCTCTTACTTTTTGGGCATAAATTCTCTTTTTCATTAAATGGACAAAATGTACAATTCCATCCCTTTTCACCACAAACTGCAGGATATTCAGCTTCTTTATTATATCCCTCCGTTGTAAAACTATTTGTAATAAACTTCTCGAAATTCCTTACAAATTTATTAATTGATATTGAACCATCTGCGGGTTTAAATTCTTGTATTCTTTTTAATGGAAAATCGTAGTCTGTTTCTATTTTTCTTCTAACTATAAAAAACTCTACATCTACATCTTGAATATCAATATCATATAATTTAGAAAAATAATATTTATACAATAATACTTGATCAGTTTTGCTTTTATCTTTTTTCTGCCATTTATTCCATCCAGATTTGCTAGTCTTTATATCTATGATCTTATACCGTTTTGCAGCCTTATCATAAAATATCAAATCTAAATATGCGCGTAATTTAACATTTGGTAGACTTTCTATAGGTGTATATATAAGAGGAATTTCAATTCCAATATATTCTAACTTTCTTGAATTGAAATAATTCGACCTGTTATTTTTAAAGAAATGTAATATTGCACAACCATCTTCATAATAATCAACTACCTCCTCCATCGTTGAAAAATTTATACCATTCTTATCAAACTCTTTTTGGTAATTTTTCTTCATTGAGAACATTAATAGATTTTCAAGATCTATATTCTCGTCTGCATATTTAACACTCTTATTATAAACATTATGTAAATAGAATTGTATTACTTCGTGCATTGCAGTCCCAAATACTAAATTGATATTTGGATCCGGAAACTTATGTTTGTCTATATATTCTAGCTTCCATCTATGAGGACATGTTTGATATTTACTATATTGGCTGTAACTAACTATTTTTTCATCCTTGTTATAACCAATATTCTTTATCTCCTCAATTTTCTTCAACAGCTTATTATGACTTGGCATACTCCTTTTTCAATAACCTTTCAATTCTATCTGAAGGTCGAATTGTTTCGCTTCTCTTAACTCTTTTGAATTTACTTTCTCCAAATTCTTTGTACAATGGTTTTGTATTCAACCACCATCTTTTTTTAGAACTTTTTTTCATAATCTATTTATTTAATCATTATTAGTATCATTCGGTGAATTTGACATATTTATTTTTACTCCTGGTTTTGGTAAATTCTTAGGCCACATTTCTTCCATTAATGCATTGCAAATATCACATTTGAATACTTGTATTGGTACTAATTGTGGCTGTGAAGTGCCTGTTAACAATGCCGGTATTTTTCTTAACATTAAAACAGGAACAAATATTTCACCATTACAATTATCACATTGTATAGCAGTAGTTTCATTTAGATTTAAATTTACATTCATCTTATTATTTTCCATAATTACTCTTCTTTTAATTTTTCTATAACATCAATTAATTTATCTATACTATATCTCTGTTTCATTTTTTCAGTATCCTCTACTAAATAATGTGTAAGACTCTCATAATTATCCATTAAATTTGATATCTTTTTCTGTATATCTCCTCTCTGTCGAACAAAATTGATCATGGGTGGCATTACAATCCAGTAATCAAATGTATATAACATTCTGGGAAGTGTTCTTCCCAAGCGTGTGAACTCTGGTGCTAATGGTATTACTTTGAATGCCAATGCTTCGAAACTTAAAAAAGTATCATCATAATAATCATATGTATTAATTGATAACATCATTTTAGCTTTAGCAAGCATTTGATAATACTGTTTCCTATCTAATTTATTATCATTTAAATAAATAAATTCATATTTTGGCAATTCTCTTTTGAATATTTCAATAATTCTAATTTGATGGTCTGCATCTATACCTGCTGGAATTAGAATTATATCCTCCTTATTTTCCAGATTGTATTCCTTCGCAATTTCTGTTAGATATTCAAACGGCTCCCCAATATAATGTGCTTTTTTAACTAATTCCTCTTTTCTTATTTTTCTCTTCTTTAAGAAAAGCGTCTTTGCAAATTCATGATTGAAAATATTAGCATCATATGTCTGAAATAATAAATGTTCAAATTTCATCGACCACGCATCCAATCTTCTACTTCTAGAATATGGGTGCTTTTTATTAAAAATTAATTTTGTAGGCCATAGACCAATAAATTTCCAATTCCTCCTATTTAAATCAGCATATCTTTTCAATTCTAATATTGCTGCATTATAGGCATATTCATTAATAAAAATTACTAATTCATCTACATTTTTATCATCTAAACTAAATTCAAAATTTAAATATGAAAGTATTCTTTGTAATTGTCTGCTACTATGTTCAGCTTCCGCCATTTCAAAATGCTCAAATCCAATGCTATCTAACACCCCAGTTTGGAATACATCATACCCCAAACTTTTCAGTGCTGACATTACTATCATATCCCACCTCTTCCTATACCTATGTTGTTTGTCAGCAGACTCTATTAGAATTATTTTCATTCAATAACATCCATTATTTTAGTTTCAGCGACAGATACTATCTGCCAATCATGCATCATATTTTCATAATGTTCATTAATCTTTACATCACAATCAACTACTGATACAGCTTTAACAAGATGTTGTTCAGTAGCGTCTTTTGCTTTACCATCATCTATAATATGAATTTTTACCTTTACTAAATAATAACATGATTCTGTCATAACTTCAATTTTTATTGTTAATCAATATAATATGTACTTCTACTTTTTGGAGTTTCAAAGAATTCAATATGACTTACATTCACCCCCATTTCTTTCATTTTCTTAGACGTTATTTCTGCTAACCACTTTGCTAAGTTTTCTGATGTCGGTACAAAGTTAACTATTACTAATCCCTCATATAATTCCATTTCAGCATCAGTAAAAGTATCACCTAAATCAGTTTCTAATTTTGCTATATCTACTGTATAATAATTAAATTCTTTATTTTCTATTAAATAATGTTCAGTAGCTAATGAATACAATAAAAATAATGTTGGATCATCCATATCAAGAATCATTTTATGATCCAACACATCATCTAAGAATTTCTTAAACCAATTCAAATGTTTAAAATCAGTAACCATCCCAGTTTCATCTAAAGTATCTGATTTTAAATAAACATGTACTTTTCCTCGGTGACCGTGTAAATGTCTACATACACATCTATTATCAATACTAAAGTCAGAATTTAGTTTTTGAGTCCAAACTCTATGACCATAATCAAATTCAAATGTTTTATCAATTAACCACATTACCAAGATACATCTATATAGTTACGAAATTCTTCTTCTGATACAATCTTCATTTCACTTGCTTTCCTTAGTTCTACCGAGACTATTCTTAATCGGGTATCATTAATAGGGACAACACATAAAAACGTCCCTAACTCAGGTAAACCGCTATCTCCAAGGAAAATATAATAAGCATCATTCAGCTCTTTTTTCTTTTTGTATAATCTTCCCTTCTTCATGTCCATAAAATTAATAATTATTTTTCAGAATTTAAAATTTATATCAGATAAATTTATACTTTTATCATCAATTATTAAATCATAATGTAACTTTCCAAATATTAATTTGTCGTAATTTACATTCCACTGATTTAATTGTGTTTCAGTAATGCTTCTCAAATTAGCTTCTATTAAATCAATATCTCCTTTAAATGATGACATTCCCCTGGAAGTATAAATGTACATTTTACATTTTTTAATTGTTCTTTTTAATTTATTCACATACTGAATATTTTTTATTATTGGTGTGCACAGTGTATACTTATAAATTCTAAAGTCCCAACCATTTAAATTTATTATTTGATTATCAGGTGGTCGTTTACATAATGTATCATCTAAATCAACTGCTAAAATCATGCTTATCCTCCAGGCAATCTTTCTAAAATAAATTTTTCAAATTCAGGATAAAATTTTTCAAATATGCTATTGTGATCTATTGAATAATCTAATTCCTTATAAATATAATGTGCAAATAAAGTAAACATTTTTTCTGGTGTTGTATCCATTATATTATTATATGTACACCACTTTTTAAATGCTTCATTCTTAAGTATTCTTCTAACTACTTCTATTCTCCGGGTTGGGTTTAATTCCTCATACACAATCTCATTAAACATTTGAGCTATTTGTGGACCTAAATTTATAGCATCTAAATTAGATCCACCAAAATTAAGGTTCAATTTATTTCTTATATCATTGGCAGGGACAAAATCTTGGTTGTGTTGTTTCAATTTAACATTGGGATAGTATTCTTTAGCTATTGTTATCATTTGATGATATCTAGCAGAATCATCGTAAGTAATTTCAGGAGCTTGTTGTGTCAATAAATTGTTATATGATAAATCTTCATTGCTTTGAACTACTATGTACTCTAACTTATCCTCTCCGTATACTTGTTGAATATTACTTAAGAAATAATCAAAATCTTGTATACTAAATTTCAATAATCTTTGTTCAGTGCCGATTTCAAATTTAATCTTCTTATCAAATTTTACTAGTTCGTTCATCATATAAATAACATCTGACGTATAACCGATGATATCATTTTTCTTGCCATTGCTGTCATAAATTGGATCAATATGTATATAATCAACTATTCCAATATCGCTGCAATGTAAATCATTATCCAATGAATCATAATGATCTCTGCCAATTCTAATATGTGAATCAATATCTTTTATTAATTTCAAGGTGTAATTAAAATCATATTTTGATGGATAATATCCTCCACAATGACTAAACTGGGATGTACTGATTATCAAGCCTAGATATTCATTGTGTTTTTTATTGAAATTTAAAACTGCCCTAGTTATTATAGGGTTCATCAATCCTATATATATCATAATATATGTACTATTTGTCGTTCATCTTCAATTGGTAATTCCAATACAAATTCCCTATCTCCTATCCATTCAAAAAATGCTTTCTGTTCGTGGTCTTTGTACTTTGGATTATGATTATAATACCATTCATCAAAACATAATATTGTACCACTAACTATATTATCATTTAATAGTTCTAATATTGTTTTTGTGCTACTATATAAATCACAATCAATATGCAATAGTTTAATTGGACCTTTATACTCTTTTAAGTATTCTGGAATAGTATTCTCAAACCAACCCTTCCAGATCTTACAATTTGGTATTTCAGGTATTCTTCCACCAGCACTCATGCCTCCTTTCTTGTGGTTAGTACCAACCCAATCTTCAGGCAAACCTTCAAAAGAATCAAATCCATGTACAGTTGAATTATAAAATTTAGATAGTTGTTTTAATGTGCCACCTTTATATACTCCAAATTCAAGTACATGTGTGAAATCATTATGCAATGATACTTCGCACGCTTTTTGTAATGTTCTATTCATCGTCTTCGTTTAACCAAAATGCTATTCTATGTAATCCAGCAAAGAATAAATATCTTCCATATTCCCTACCATGCAATGGTGACATATTTAACCAAATCAACCCAACTAAAATATGCAAGTATTTCAATGGGAGATTATCTAAGATATTCATTAATTTAGAGTTATGTCCTACCATTTGAACTATTACATGTTGATTCTTTACTAATAAAAGATGTGAATCATTAAAATTATTATGATCAAAACAACAACTATGTAATAATTTTGCTATATCATATACTTGATCGCCGTAACCATGTACTCCTTCTATTGTTTCTTCTCTCCAATCAATAAATTTAATATCATTACCATTAATAATGATATTATCTAAGACTAAATCTCCATGTACTTTTCCACAAGTTACATTAAATAAATCCATTGTTCGTAAATATTCGAATAACCTATCTAACAGATCTGTTATGCTATCTATTTCAATACCATTAATCGAAAATTTATCATCTAATACGATATCATTCACCGGATCAGTTCTTAAAAATTCAGCGACTCGATTTCTTGTTTTTTCAATATAGAATTTCTCAACGAATTCTCTTTTCTGTTTAGGTGTACTTTTGATTATATTATCAGCATGAAATTTTTCCAAAACATTATAGAAAGATATATCATTTAAATTCCCTTCTAAATGTTTTCTTAATGTAATTCCTGGAGCATATTTTGTTATAAATGTATATTTTGAATAATTGACTACATCCACCATTAATCCACTAGGTTTCAAAACTTTATACGTTTCATATAACTTTCTACTTTTCCATGGTTCTGAAAATACTTTAATAATTTGATCTTTATATCGATATATCATTTGATTCTTTTTAGGTAATGTATTTAGACCTAATACATTATCTTTCATATGTTTTTCTACCTGTATTGGATCTCCATAATCAACCCAAAACCCAGTACCGATATGTAAATATTCAAACTTACATTTTTTATTCATCATATAATCTAATACAGCTGTGTCACTTGTATTAGTAATATGTTTGTAATTATAATTGATGCCTTTAACAAATTTCTTATAATCTATGATTGAATAAACACCTATCATATAAGTGTCTATATCATATCTATCAACCTTAATCTCTTTTACTTTACTTTTACCAACTGTTAATTTCGTATACTTATCAATATTTAATTTTTCACTGGTTAATATGACATTATGTTTACTATTTACGTTAAATCCTCTGGGTGTAATACTATCTGCTGCGTGGAATATAAATGGTTGGTTGAAATGTTCTCTGCATTGATATAATGTTTCTAATAAACTACCACCTTCTGATGGGTCATATTTTTTAATAAAAATAAATTTAAATTTTTTATCAGGGAATACTGTAATTAGATAATCCATCACTATATCTCCACCATAACCCAATGCAATTATAAATTCACATTCACCAGGATATGCTTGGATAATAGCATGTATAGCAGGTCTGCCTCTATATGGTAACATACACTTGTTAAACACCATAGTCAATTCACCTAACCTACTACCTATCCCTGCAGTTGGTATGAATACTCTCTTAATTCTATTCTCTTTCATATTTGTCAAATCTTCTCGTTATATCCTCCTCGGCGCACAGCTCACCATATTGTATTTCAAAGAATTCCAATGGTTCATCCCCACTGCTAATAATTAAATGCCAAGTATTTTTTTCAATATGAACAACATCTCCTTCACGAATTATTATTACATTTTTTCCTGCATCTGATTCAGTAATCAATGTGCCTACTCCAGCATATACCATCCAAATTTCATTTCTATGTGCATGTTTTTGATCCGATGGATGTTCTTCAGGATCTATTATTATTCGCTTCAATGTAAATTGATTGATATTATCAATAGCAATTATTGCCTCATATAAGCCCCATGGTTTATCTATTGTTTCCATAATATACTTTGTTAATTATCTCCATAGTATTGGCGCCTAACCTCATTATAATCATTCTGTTGTAAACTATATCCACCAAATGTATACTTTCTTTTTCCTTCCAAAGCTAATTTCTTTGCATGATGATTAGTTAATTTATGACTTGATATTCCACCATATTGTTTTGATGATGGTAAATCTCCATTTGTAGCCATATAATTGGGAATTTTTTCATATAAAGTAGCAAACTTTTTCATGTTTTCATACGAACTACATATCCACCTATCACACCATTCATATGAATGGTTTAACGGTATTATTCCTGTCCATACATAATTAGGATCCATTTCTTCAAACTTAGGAACAACATTCCAAACTAAATCAAATCTCTGAACAATTATATGTGTATAATCATTTGATGATATTAAATCAACTGCTCTCATAAATGAATACCACCTACTTAAATGTGCAAATGCTCTTTTATGATCTGCCTTAATATAATCAGGAACTTCAAATTGTATTTGTTCCGTTGCTTCCATTTTCACTGGCTTGTACACTTCATTAATTTGTTCTTCTAACTCAACACTCCAAGTATGTACATATACATCTGTATCATATTGATTAATTATATTTTTTATATTATGTTCAGATGAGTGTTCCAATACTTTATCACTTCCACCCATCATCTGATAATTCTTTCCCGTTATACTTCCAACTAAACCATGCAAAACTAATCCTACTTTCATAATAATTTCTTAGCCTCTTTTTTAGTATATCCGTATTTAGTAATTATATTAATTACTTCATTAGGATTTTCATCCATCAATATATCTAAATAATCAATAACTTCATATGATGCTAATTGATAATATTTTTTCATAATTTCAACTAACTCTTTTTTGTATTTTTCCTTTGTTGCCCCTTTAATATATTTTGTATATATTTTCTTTTTGGGCATTAAATGATAATACAATTTATATACAAATTCCGGAGTTAGTTCTCCAACTGTATATCGCTGTAAGAAATTCACAATTGGTAACAGATCACTATTCATACTGAAAATTCTATCAGTCATATAAGGACTAAATGATTTCTTTTCAGATTCATTTAACTTTTCCCACGGTACTTTCTTGTAAGTTAAATTATTAATATGATCAAAAATACTCATTTCTGTTCAATTATTTTTAACAACATTGCAGCAACATTTATTTCTTTATCAACTATATGCACATCATTAATTTGATGTTCTGCAATTGTTAGTATTGATGCTGGGATATCTTTTGAGTAATCTTCAACTTTATCATACAATTCTTTATACAACGATGTGAAATCTCGAACTTTTGAATCTGCTATTATCTTTCTTATATTTTGAAACTTATCTTTAGCATTCCCCTTTGCTTTCAATTCCTCTATGATATCATCAATATAGCTAGACCTAACGACATCAGTGCTAGTTACTTGTAATACACCATCTATTACAGAACGTTGGCATGAATTTAATACCCGTCTTATATCTGGATATGTTAAGTTGATTATATGCGCCAAATCTTGGTTTGTAAATTCCACATCCAATTCCTTCATTATTTGCACTATTCTTTTTGCAACATCTATTTTAGATGGTGGATGAATTTCAAATGTTTGACATCTGCTTTGAATAGGATCTATAATTTTCTCAACATAATTACAAGTTAAAACAAATCTAGTATTCTTTGAAAATGTTTCCATTAGGTTTCTTAACGCTGCCTGACCATTAGACGTGATATAGTCACTTTCATCAAGAATTATAATTTTCCATTTCTTAAATCCAATGGTAGACGCGAACCCCTTTACCTTTGTCCTAACTGTTTCAACATTATTTTCATCAGATGCATTGATATACATAATATCAGCATCTACTGAATTAGCAATAATTTTAGCTAATGTCGTCTTACCAGTTCCAGCTCGACCATAAAATAGTAGGTGTGGAACATCTTGAGTATCAATATACCTCTGAACTTTCTCTTTCAAATGTTCATTTCCAATATAATTCTCTAAAGTAGTGGGTCTAAACATTTCTACCCATAAACTATTTGTACTCATTAGTCTTGTAATTTAACTAAGTAATATTGTGCTTCATAATCTTTTCCTGTAAATGCTATTTTTGCTAATCCAGCACCGGATATTAAAAACTTGCTAGTTTCATATTCTGAGTTTGCTAGTAATATTTCTTTCAAGTAATTAATATAGAACTTAATAGGTTCAATTTCATTATGAATTGTACCAGCTGCCGGTATTTTAATGTTAGTTACATTGTGTAATGAATAGTTCAGTATAACATTTATCTTCCCATCTTCTACAACAATACCAAAATTAACATTATCTGTTAGAGCATTGCATGCCTTTAAGAAATTAGTTCTGAATTCTGGTGTTAACTCTATTTCAATATCCATTTCAGGAATTTCCTTGATAGCTGGTGGTTTAGGTATAATTTCTAAATCACTTAAAATAAAATTAGATTCTATTTTACCATCTGACAATTGAAAAACTGAATCATCAATTGATATTTTAATTTCATCATCAAGAATTGATATTAATTTCAGCAATTTGCTTGTCTCATAAATACCCAATTTTGAATTTGGTAATTCAGGTAAAGTACAAGTAACTATTGCAACCATATTTTTCTCTTCGGGGGCTACGGTGACCGTGGCATAATTATCCACTGTACAATCGAATATACAACTTTCACAAGTACCATTTAAATGATACTTCTTAATCATGTTTAATAAATCTACTTTTTTCATAATTCAAAGAATTGTTTTATTGTATTGTTTAAAATTATTTGCCCCCATCCGCGGGCAGTAAATATTTTTTGTATTTTATCTTTTAATAAACTGTCAAAAATTTGTGCATCATCAATATAATTATACACAAAATCTTCTACTTCTTTCGGCACATCATCCACTGGTAATGCTATTGCGGATAGTTTTAACGGGTTATCTCTTAAATAAGCATATACTATCTTATCACCATCTGTTATTGACTTATATCCCCTTACATTCTTATATTCTAAGAAATCATTATATGATAATGCTGCTTTTACATGAACCGGTGTTCCTTTCATAAAATGGAATATGTCTCTATTATCAAATTTGTATTTAGTTATATTTTTTACACCAGTTGGGCGCATGCGTGAATATAACTCATTCTCTACATTCTTCTTTTTAAAATCAACTATTAATTTTTCTACTTCATCTTGTTCTTTATCATGTAAAACCATTTCAAATAACTTCTCTACAATAGTCCTAAAAGATTGCGGGAAATCTGATCTTACAGTATCTAATCCTTTAACATCCATTTTATTAACAGACACACCTTCTTCATATACCATCCATTGAGTGTATCTTTTCTTAGCTACAAATAATGCTCTTCTTGCAACAACTTCTTGTTTAATAATAAAACAATGTTTATCAATATTATGTAATCTTCTTGCATATTCATCATATGCTGCATTTATTGTAGATTGTGCCAAATCAGCTACTTCTAATGTTTTCTTTATTGATTCATCATCATTATCTGGGTCAATACCGTCTCTCTCAATAAACGGCAATGAAGTGTAAAATACACTATCTGTGTCAGTATAAATACAATAATCTTTCCCTACAGTTCCAAGTTCTTTATTATAAACACTATTTGCTACTTTAGTTGTAAATTTAATAACCGATTGCCCAGTCAATGTTATTGCTTCGCCATTATCTTTATCATAAAATCTGAAAGTTTCTAACAACAATACACCGTAAAATGAATTGCTGATAATCTTTTTTGACCATTGACGAAGATAATAATATTTTCCTTTTTCGTCATCGCCTTTCCTTTTATACTCTTTCATCTTATCCTTGAATACAGTACGTTCATTATCCCAGTATTCAAGTATCTCAGGAACAAAACCAACATTTTTAGTACTATATAATACACCATTGCTAGCAATTGAAATTTGATTTTCTTCAAAGAAAGTTTTTAGATTTTCTTTATCAATATTTCCTCTGTTATTTTGTATCTCTACATCATATGTTATATCGACATCCTTTAAAAATGTCGCCTCGTCCCAATTATATATTTTTCCCACTTTAGTCTCTGGGGAGATATTCAATGAACGCATTGTGGATGGATATAGTGCTTTTAAATCTAAATCATATACCCATTTATAATAACCAACCTGTGGATCTTTTACATATGCACCTTGAGCTTGGGTACCATCACCTGTATTATATTTCTTATTTGGTACTACTATATTTTTTCTATTTAAGAATGTTATAGCAGCACCATCTAAATAGTGACTTGTATGCCATATTGCGTTGTATGGGACATGACACTCGTGGCATATAGTTAAAACTAATTCAATTAATTGTAATTTATTATCTAATGCAATTGGTAGATCGACATCAATAATATTGTATTCTATAAATAATTCAGGATTATTTTCATATAATTGCTGTAATGATCCTTCATATTCAATCTTGCCTCTTCCCAATTCTTCTTTTGCTACATAATCGAGTGAATATTTAGGTAATTCATTCTGAGTGAATCTTTTATAAAGAAACAAATAATCTAAATTAGTAATTCCTTTTATACTATACCGACCATCGGATTCCATTTTTATCTGTTTAATAGGAGATAATCTATTAGCATCATAATCACCTAGTATTTTTTTGATTCTATTAATTGTATATGGTGTATCAAAATAATCAATGTTCCATCCACTTATGATAGTTGGGTTATATGATACCCACAAATCAACAAATGCTTCTAATAAATCTTCTTCATTGTCAAAGAAATGTAATTCAAAATTTTCTCTGGCTGATTTAACATCAAATTTATTTCCAAGAATTAATGTTATAAACTTCGAATCTGTATTACACCATAGCGTAACTGATATTATTTTATTTCTTGCTTCTTGTGCTGTACTAAAGGAATCTGTTTTTTCTACTTCAATATCATACCATAATATTCTATGATTTATTGAAATTTCATCAGAGTCTAAATAATTTTCGACTATATATGCCGTCTCAGGATCTACATCAGATTGAAATATATTACTATCATTATAATGATATTTTCTAACTTTGGTAACTTTGTCTCCAAATAATGTTTTATATTCACCATTATGATTTAATTTAAACGCATAATTCTTCCATGGGAATTTCTTATACCCCAACTCATCATCCCACAGATGCATTATCTTTTCGTCTTTATCGTAGTATATATTCTGGTACATCAATTAAAATTAAAAAAATTATGTTTTACTTCTTGCTCACTTTCATGGTCACCACCATACTTCAAATATAATTGTTTAAACTTATTATATACATGCAAACTATTTTCTACAAACATTAATTCAATACTTTTCAATATTTTTATTATGTTTCTACCAACTAACACTTCTAATACCTCACTTGGTACTTTTATTAAATCATTTGCATCTGCGGCGGCTTTGGCAAAAATAAGTGTATTGTGTAATACAACATGATTTGTCATCATTGTATCATATGTATTAAAATGTTTAATGCTGGAATTCTTGCATGCAGGACAACCAATTGTACATGGTAATGGTGCATCTGGGTACACAATATCGTTCCCTTTAAAAAACCTCATTTTCTTAAATGATTGTTTATTATAATCAACATGATGATAATAGTATCCATACACAGCACCTAACCCAGGTGAACTTGAATCTACTGTAATTGTTACTCTACCATCATGATACTTGTTAATACATTCCTGAATCTTTGCTGCTATTAAAAAATCAAAGGGTGATGAAACACCAAAAATATGAAAATATTCACAGCTTATTTTTTCAAATTCTCTGTTAGATATCAATGTATGTAATGTATACATCCAATTAACAAGTTTAAATGCAGTACCAGTTGCCCATCCAGAAAATTCAAAATCCTTTATACCATCATACCAATGGATAAATTGTTCCGGTGTTGTTCCATGCAAGATATTTAAGTATTTAACTTTGCCACTTTGATTATCATAGAAATATTTAAAATTATCAATTGATAATTCTAGACATTCATCAAATTTTGAAGCTAAAGTCATTTTAGGCGGAATATCTAAATTTGCTGCAATATCACAATTTCCTTCCAAAAAAGTAAATAATTCATGCCTTATAGTTTTATCAAAGACCTTTGCACCAGAGGCAAACTGGAAACCACCTGAATCACCAAATACAAATGAATCTTCTAAACCCATTTCTTCTCGTATATTTTTCTTTTTATACAAGTGTCCGGCAGTTAATAGAAAATTTTTGTATCTAAAATTTTCAGGAAAATCATCTGAATAAAATCTTGAGTTGATTCCCGAGTGCACTAATATTTTATCTTCTATTAAATATTGTTTATATCCACCTGCACTTAAAGATGGTATATATATAAATTTTTTATCCATTATTGCTATAATTTATTTAAAAAATATGATGCAATTGCAATGTCAAAACATGCCATACCCATTGGATTAAAACATATTTTACCTTTCAAAAATGTTTCATCCATGTCAAAGAGTGTAGACCATTGTTCATTGTTAAATTTGTAATTCTTTTCAAATAAAGAAAAATCAGTACCATGTCGATTAACTTCATCCCACGAATCAACTACCCACCTATCAAAATACTCAAAATTTGATTTTGATATTTTCATATCTCTCAATGATATATTTAAAAATACTTTTATATTATCAGTTATTTCTTCAATATAATGATTAGAATCAGATCCTGCAGTACATGTAATAATACCATCAACATTCCCAATCATATTTTTATAGTTTGTATATGTTTCCCATTTTGAATTTGTAATATGTTTTTGATCACAAATCATTATTTTCACAAATGGAAAAATAGTCTGTATCATACTTTCATGACATTGCCCAATAGGACCATAACCAATAATACCCAGGGAGTTTAAATCTTCATTAAACATCATATACTGGTGTAAAAAATAACCCGTTACAGCGGCGGTACGCAAAGCACTTAATTCCGCTGTATTAAATGTAATCAATGGAACACCAGTGTCATAATCATTTAAAATTAAAACGGAATGAGCTCGTGGTAATCCCTTATTATGATTTTCTGGGAAACTAGATATCCACTTTATACCTGCTTTTCTTATCGAACCACCAACTGCGGCAGGCATTGCAATAATTCTTGCGCTTGGATCTGGAAATGATAAATATGGTTTAATCGGTTGACAGAAATCATTTTCTGCAACTACCATTCCAATTATATCTATCAATTCACTCCAACTATATTCTGGTAATTCTGTAATAACTTTCATATTTCTATATTATATGTTTCTTTTACCCACTCTTTGTTATAAATAGTATCAATATAAAACCGACCACCGTCAGGACATAAAAATAATACATTTGAATTTAATGGGATTCGCGATGATATAAATGATCTTTCAATTGCAGCAAAAACTGCACCACAAGACCCACCACCAAATATCATATGTTTTTCAAGTAAGCTATAACAAGAATAAATTATTTCTTCCTCGCTTATAATCATTATCTCATCATACAAAGCTCTATTCAATAAAGGTGGTTTTATACTTGAAGCCATACCTGGGATAAAACGAGTTTTAGGTATCAACCCAAATATTGAAGAACCCTCAACATCAACTGCAACAACCTTGATTTTAGGATTGTATTCTTTTAATTTTCTTGATACCCCTGATAACGTCCCGCAAGTTCCTGCCCCAATGAATATGATATCTAAATTAGGTACTTGTTCTATTATTTCTTCCGCGGTATATTTGTAATGTGCAAGATAATTGCATTCATTTTCATATTGATTTGTCCAATATATATTTTTATTGTTTGATGTATACTCTTTGATATATTTAAGTCGATTTAATAAAAAACCTCCCCTATCATCTCTTTCGTTAATAACAACAACCTCATGAGCAAAAAACTTCAAAAATTTAATAGCATTAGGATTAGTTAATATATCAACAACCGCAATAAATTTCAAACCTAATTTTTTACAAAACATCGACATTGCAATTGCAAAATTACCAGAAGATGATTCTATTATAGTTGTATTTTCATTTATTACACCCCTATTAATACCATCTTCCAATATTTCATATGCAGCTCGGGCCTTAATACTACCACCAAATAATTGAAATTCAAATTTTGCGTATAAATTATACTCAGTAACACCCAACTTAAAAACTTCAGAATTTTTAACGGTCTTATTTAAATAAGTAAATTCATCTAACTTATCCTTTAAATTCATTGTAAATAAATTGTAGGATCTGTAATATTCGCTTTATTAAACATTTTTTTGCGTTCAGTACATTGTTGACATACTCCGCAATGTTCTTCTTTGCTATCATCACAACTCCACGACTCAGAAAAATCAATACCTAATGAAGCACCAACCTGTATTGCCTCCCATTTCTCCATATCTTTTAAAGGGGCGATGATTTTATATTCTACTGGATATTTGGGTGTGCTCATACCTAATGTTAAAGCATGTTGAAATGCTTCTGTAAAATCAATTTTACAATCTCCAGAAATTGTATCTGATTTATGCAATGATAATACTAATTCATAACGATTATCATAATATCCAATCACAGCTGAAAATAACAAAAACATGATATTTCTACCTGGGATGAATATTTTTTCTTTATCATTATATGTCTCTGAAACATCACCAGACAATGCCCACATATTCTCCAATACACTCGTATAATTATCCAATTTCCTTATTTCTGGGTCTTTACCTAATATGCTGTTGGAATATTTTTTTAATGCAGGAATTTCTTTTTTTGATGTTTGTTGCCCATAATCAAAATAGATAGGTAGTATGTCATATCCATCTTCATTTAACATTGCCATAGATATTTGAGTATCTAAACCACCTGAAGCTAATAAAATGCACTTTTTCATATTTGAATATTATATTGTTTATTAAGTCTTTTTCTTTGTGTACACCCATAACATTTACCACATGGAATAGGTTCATTTTCATTACAACTCCACGTCATTTCAATTGGTATTTTATTTTCTTTTAAATACTTATAGACTTCATATTTTGAGTAATCCCATAAAGGAACACCTACTTCAATAGTGCCTTCTAAAGACCCCATATTTAATACACGTGTCATTCCCTGAAAAAATTCTAGCCTTGAATCAGGATAATCCGGGTCGCTGCTTAACATACCTAACAATACCTCACCCTTATCTACAGACTTCCTTCTCATTATATTCTGGCATAGAGAATGTCCTAAAAGTATAAATATTGCATTGCGATTAGGAATAAAATTATTAACAATATCATCTTCATTTCCCTCACTATACCCACATGAATTAGTGACTTGTTTATCAACTAAGTCTGAATATGAAGACATATCATATATTATACTTTTTACCCCCAGATGGCTACATAGTTGTTTTGATTTCTCAACTTCAATTGAATTTAAACCACCCTGCGACAATGTTAAACAATAAACATCATTACCCTTTTCTTTAGATTGGTGTGCAACAACTGTTGAATCCATCCCACCTGTAAACAATATCACAGAAATTTTATTTGATTTATTATTCATTGTTTAAGATTTAATAAATTCAAAAAATTCACCTTTGGCAGATGCATCATTATAAAATGCCCCGCTCAATTTACTAGTAACCATATAACTGTCATGTTTCACCCCCCGTAAACATGAACACATATGCTTTGCTTTAATCATGACTGCAATACCTGCATTATCCGAAATGACATCATTCAATTGATCATGTATTTGAGTTGTTAATTGTTCTTGTATTTGTGGTCTTCTTGCATACCATTCTACTACTCGGTTCAATTTACTTAAACCAATTACTGTTCCATTTTCATCTGGGATGTATGCAACATAAGCCTTACCAAAAAATGGGAGGTTATGATGACTGCACAAAGATTTTACATCTATATCACCGCAAAATACTATACCATTATAATGTTGATCATTTGGAAATCTTGTAATTTTTGGTGGGTTTGTATAACAACCCGCAATTAAATCATTAACATATGATTTAGCTACTCTTAATGGAGTGTCTGCTGAATTAGGGTCGTTTCTCCAATCTATTTTTAAGGCATCTAAAAAATTACCATATGCTTCTGCCGCATCTAATATCATTTTATTGCGTTCTTGATCATCAAGAATTATATTTGAATTTGCTGTTTTTAACATCATACGAAATACAACTTAGAATTATTTAATTCATTTGCGAAGATATCTATTTTATCTCCTATTAATACTCGATTATATCTATAAAATTTAGAACCAGGTTTACCCTTTATTCTAGTAATTAATCTTTCAACAACTCGCCTTCTAATAATTTCTGAATCAATTTTAGAAGGTTCCCAATCATTTAATAAATCTTCAGGATATTCATCCAAATCAATATTAGTACTATTTTTAAACCCTCTATTATCCATTTCTTTATTTACTTCATCTAACCTTCTCTTCAAATAAACAATTTTATTTTTAAAAAAGTTTATATGTCCTTTCCCCATTTTAAAGAAGGGAGGTATCGCACTTTTAATTTTAAAATTATTTTTCTTCAATCCACCTGTAATCATTATTATTTCCACTGATTCTGCAATCAAGTGTTGGTCTGCTAAATATTTGGGATCAATACCGACATTAACTCGGGCCATTTTTTTTTAAGTTGTATATTGCATATAAATTTATAAAAATTATTACAGAACTTAATACCAAATGGCTAAAATTAGCAATGTAAATATCAAAAATTATCCATAATATATCTCCAATTATCCACAACCACACTGCAAGTCTATGATATTTGCGGGCATTAACTATAAAAGCAATTAAAACAAGAGCAGTTGCAGCCCAAGAAAATATTATCATTAAAGTAGATAAAGTCATAAAATACTAGTTTGTATCGTTCTTCAAATTCTTTATAGCATATAAATTTATGAATATTATTGCTGAACTTAATACAATGTGACTATAATTAGCAATGTAAATATCAAAAATTATCCATGATATATCACCAAGTGTCCATAATACTACCGCCAAAACATGATGTTTTCTAGCATTTGCAATACAACCTGCGAGGATTAGTATAGTGGCAATCCATGATAAGATAACCATTAAACGCCAGTTGTACGATCCCATGCCGAAACATGGAGTCTAGTTAATCCAATAAACTTATACTTTTTTGCCATTTCCATAACAAATCTAGTTCGTTCATGGAAATTATTTTGGTCATCTAATCCAGGCATGCAAACTACTTTCTTTAAAGGTATGCTAAATGGTTCAATAAATGTATTAAACATTTCAAAAATATCATCCTCAGTACTAATTACAAACTTAAATTGATAATTGTAATGTTCCTTTATACATTCAATAGCTTTTGGAACTATGCGTTGTGATGGACTCATTCCACTATTACCTAATTTAGGACTGCAATTAATTTGATCCAATAAACTAAATAATGAATTATCAATTTCTAATGTACCATTTGTTTCAATTTCAATAAATGGTTTTATAGAAGGATCCAATTTAATCCAATGTTTATAAAAATTAAATATGCTTGTTTGGTGTGGTGGTAGTGTTGGTTCTCCACCAGTCCATATAAGGTGTATTAGACCACTTGCTATATCATCATATATTCCTTGTTCTTTCCACCTATTAATTAGATAATCAAAATCATGATTTTCTCCTCGTGCCCAAACAGGGATCGTGTCGCATGTCCATGAGGCCTTTCCTTGGCTATGTAGATCCCCAATAAAATTTCCAGGTGTAGCAGTTTCTTCTCCCTTCTTAAACTTATTTACTAAGGATGGAGTCGCGCCACAATTCAAATTACAATTTGCAACACGGATAAAATAAGACGGATAGCCACTTGTTATCCCTTCGCCCTGGATGCTGTAAAAATCTTCGGATATTAATAATTTATCCTTATGAAACTTCATCATGATTTTGATGTTTAAAACTTGTTAGGTATGATTTTATTTTAATCCCTATATATACAATTGGTGTTGAATACAGGAATATATTTAATATATTTGGATGTGCTTCACCACACAATCCAAAGAAATGTCTCAAAAATTCAGTCATTTCAATGATTTTAAATGATCGATAATAATGTCTGCCCCATGAAATTTTCTTTCTTCTCCATTATCATCTACAAATAATGTAGGTATAGATGTTATAGAATATTCAATTGCAATATCTCTGAATTTTCGTGCATCCATTGTTATAATGGGAGGACCGTTATATGCTCCTGAATTTAAATATTGATTTACTCTTCTACATGGACTACAACTATCAGAAGTAAATAAAATTATCCTCATTTTCTATTTATTTTTCAACCCTATAAAATTAAAAAATACTTTTCATATATCCAAATCAAAATACCTCACAACCATCACCTACACACGCTAATTCTTCTTTTAATGTTGTATTGTCTTCCTCCTCAATAACTTCACTTAAATCAATTTGTGATAAATAAGAATACGCTTCTTCATATTGCTCTTTTGTAATTGTTTCAAATGGAGCTTGTATATAAGTTCCTCCGTCATAGGGTAATACTGATAAGCCATTAAAATAATCTCTATTATTCCACATCCATTCACCTACTTCATCCCAATCATCTTCTTTAAGATTAATAGTAGCAGACACATTATTTGTATTTGCTCCTGATATATGACCTGGTTTTATCCAGTTTATACTTAACCATTTAACTCTTTCTAATAATTCTATTGCAGTTTCTTTATTTCTCAATATTGCATTTTCTGGTGCTTTTTGTGGTATTGATATAACTGACATTAAATCTGGTTTAAAGTATTCATCTTCTACCAACTCAGGCATTTTATCTTTTAAATATTTATACAATGATTCATTTTTTCCTATTCGCATTCTTCTGAAATAATATTCATCATGCCAAGCGTGTACTCCTGAACTGGTTCCCAATACTATTGATGTAGTGCCCGACGGTTTAACAGTAGTGATTCTTGCAGCTGGGTTAGTACCTAATTTTTCTGCCCATTCTTTATTTGTTTCAATTGCAACTTGGACTGCTTGTTTTAAATCAATATCCTTTAATTTATTACTCGCAATGCCTGTTAGTCCAATTCCGATTAGCGCATCTTTCTCCGTGGTTCTTCTCCATACTGGGCGTAGATAATGATAATCGGTATAGGATGCTTGTAATGTTGCAATTATAGTTGCACATTTTACTCTCTCATTAAAATCTTCCTGCGATTCAATAGTTGATGTATTTATTTCAACTAAATTACAAAATTGATATGGTCGCAGGGACACTTCACAGCATGGATTCGTCCCATATTCTTTATCATTGCTAAAAAAGATGCCGGGTTCGCCTGCATTGCTTGCTTGTATTCTTTCCCACAAATTCATGAAAAATTTCTTATCTATCTTGCGTCTTAGTAAAACGGCACTATTATTCGCCCTACCTCTTTGTGGATTCAATTCCCACCAATTGCCTGTTTTACAAGATATCATATCTCCATCATCAGCACTAAATAATGAAATTAATGCAGCTCTCCTAATACCACCACTTAATACAGCATCTGCAATATGACAAATAATATCATGTATTTCTAATGATGTTAATTGTTCGCCATTTTCTTTTTGATTTAGTATACCATCAATCTTAACTAAACATTCTTTTAGTGGTTGTGGTCCTGGTGCTTTACCTCCTGCTGTAACTAATTCTGCACCTTTAGGACGAATATCGCTAAAATCAAATCTTATTGTTGATCCACCTTTAAAATAAGATTTCATCAGCATTTTTATAGCATCGGCCCAACCTTCAATATTATCTGATATTAAAAATCGGCGAGTCTTTTTAGTATTAGGTCTTGCTATTTCTGGTAATTGTTCTATATGATGTTTTTGAACAGAATATCCCACACCACAGCCGCCTAAAAGCAAGAACATGACTTCTGAAAATGCTCTCCAATCATCAATTGGTAAATAAGCGCAATTATACATTCTTGATGGGTTCACTTCTATTGGCTTACCAGCAAATTGAAAACTTCTCATTGATGGTAAATACTTCTTCTCGTATACTCCTTTATATGCGTTATATATTTCTTTCTTAAATTCAGGATATTTTTTTTGGTGCATTCCTATATTTCTAGAAACAATTTCTTCAAATGTTTCTCTCCTCTTCAATTCTTTCAAATACTTTGCATATTTGTTATATACACCAATATCAGATAATATTTTCTGGCTAATATCCATTATTGTCCCTCTTTTTTTATTTGTTTACATATATCTTCAAAACTATCAACTTCATATTTTGCCCATTTTCCCTTTGGTAACTGAGTCTTTATATCAAACGTTATTTTAATACTATCATTATTACCGCATGCGTCTTCTGTAATAAAAAAATAATGCCACCTTAAACTATATTTGTTGTATACTATACATCTTAATGCTCCTATCTTATTTCTTATATGTTGAATACGAGCAGCAAAATGATATCCAGTAATTCCCTTTTTAGAAATAAATTTACATTTTACTACTGTTGCAGTCTTAACATCTGTCCCATCAACTAAATCTTGGTAAACACCAACATCACATAAATCAATATTACTACAAATAGATACTGCTAATTCACTTAATAAAATTCCGTCAATTAAATTATCTTCAATTAATTTTTCGACAGTATATCCATTTGGATATGCTTTATCTAAAAAAAATTTAACTAGTCGTATATTGTGTAGCGAAGTATTCTTTGAACTTTGGTGCATTTACACCCTCCTATATCTAAACAATAATTATTACACGTTGAATTCTATAGATGTAACTTCAATATCTAAATCTTGAATAGCATTACTAAGGATAGTATTTAACATCGTTAAAAAATTGCTAATAGAAAATTTATCTCCCATTTGAACAAGTCTTAACTTACTACCCTCTTGTAATTTTACTTCGCCTGATCCTACTAATAATGAATTATTGATGGAATTAATTAATGTATCTAAATTTATTCCACCAATTTTCAGCTGTTCATTAACAATATTAACAATTGTTTCTTCCGAAGATGTGAATTCAAAAATTAACTTGCCTGAATAAAAAGATAACTCCCCGGAAGAAGAATCTTTTATTGCACAACAGTTGAAATTATAATCCTTCAAATATGAATACGGTTGTTGATTTTCATTAAATATAATCTTCATAATACCTCTATTTATAATTATTTAAATTCAGTTATTTTTTCCTACATTACCCATTAAATCTGCTAATCTATTTCTTAAATATTCTTTTTCATGTGATTCTTCATTACCTATTTTCTTTTCTACTTCATTTGATTCTGCTGTATTGGGAGCATATATTTCAATGAATCCATTATCAGTATCCATTTTAGAATTCAATAACATCTTATCTGCACCTAACCTACTTTTCATAATATAAAATCTGGCTGATTTTGTTAACACATCCCTCGAAGTCCTGGATAATGATAATACAAAATCTGCAGTAAAAACTTTACCATAACTTTCTGATATTGAATCTGCTTCTATTTCCGCTTTATTAATACCAGATCTATTTGTCTGTGATGCGGTCCAGATCGGAACTTTCATCTCTCCTGATAATCCCCTTAACTCTTCGTATAAATCTTGTAATGCTTCATGTTTATCTCCGCCTTTAGGTACTTTCATTAAATCAGCATAATCTATAATAACAAGAGCGGGTTTTTTACCTATCATTGCCATTTTTTCCAATTGGGCTCTAATGCCTAATATAGAAACACTTTTAGTTGGAAACCATTTAACAATCAACTCACCTGGTAATTTTTTGGTATATTTCTTTATCTTTTCAATATTATCTCCAAGTTCATCTAAAGATATACCAGTAACCATTGCATCCACTCTCCTAGCTACATATCTATCATTCAATTCTAATGTATAATAGACAACATTATGCCCAGCTTTTAATGCAGAATATGCTAAATGAGTTAACACCCAAGATTTTCCAGTTCCAGATGGGGCAACTACGCATCCTAATTCACCATGAGATAACCCACCCTTCATCAAATCATTAATTACAGGCCATCCAGTAGCAATAGTATTTCTATTTTCATCGTTGTATCTGTCTTCTACAGCTACTTTATAATCTAATCCAATATCTCTATTTGCTCCAAGTTTCAATGCCCTGTCAATACCATCACGTATCTCTTCATACTTACCTAATTTCAATAGATTTACTGATTTTATAATGGCATTTTTTAATTCTTGATTTAAACAAAATTCATGGGCTTGGTCTTTAACATAATCAATATCATCAGATCCGATTTTTTCAATTGCTAATTTTAAATGTTTATTTACTTCTTCTTTAACTAAAGGATCATCTATCTTGCTAACCTCATTGCGCAACACATCAAAAGTCGGCAATGTTTTATATTCATTATAATAACTTAAGATTTTTTCTGTAAGCCATTGAACTGATTCGGAAGGAAAATATTCTGTTTTAAGTAGGTCGAATATTTCAGCTACGAAACTTTTATTTGTTAGTAGTAATGATAATACCTTAATTTGAAATAAATAGTTAAATTTTCCATCATTTTCCATAAATAAGTAATCTATTCAAACTATTTCTCAACCAAGTATCAATATCTCTAATATCACTATATAATTTATCCTGTAAAAACATTCTTTTAAATTGAACTGTATCTAATTCTGGTGTTGAATTATCTAACTTTTCATAAATCTTTAAAAGAATACTCCCATTAATAATGCTAGTATTTAACTGCATTAATTCATAATTCCTTCGAATTATCTTTTCTGCTTCTAAAATTTGTGTATAAATTTTATATTTTTCACCATTATCTATATATTGTTTACATTCATTTAATAGTCTGTCTATTGTATATGGTTCGGTAACAATTCCTGGAAATCTTTTGATTAGAGTTTTTAAACCCAATCCTTTTACCCCATCAATATTATCTGATTTATCACCAGTTAATACTCTATACAATAAATAATTTCCCTTGCTAACTTTAAAAACCTTTTTCAGGTTATCTTCATCGTATAATAGCTTCTTTGTAGGACTCCATACTTTAATCTTAGAATTAATTAATTGTATGAAATCTTTATCGGTAGAATTAATTATTATTTCATTGCTTTTATTTTGGAAATAATCTACTGCTAAAGTTGCTATTACATCATCCGCTTCTACCTTATCAATCTGAATTACATCTACTGGCATTATAGATAAATAATCACCTATTCTTCTAATCTGTCTCCTCATAGATTGTTCAAGATCTTCATCAGAACCAAAATCATCCAACCTATTATAATTCGATGGTTTTCTGTTATTTTTGTATTCAGAATAAATCCTCCTTCTTCTTAAAGAGCCACCTTCTCCATCAAATACAATAATACATCTTGTAGCATTAAATTGACGTATTAAATAACCTATTGATTTTAAGAAACCAGTTATTCCTCCAATATGTTCTCCATCATCATTTAGACTTGGGACTACTGAAAATACTCGTATAAAGGTATTAAGACCATCTACAATAACTACACAATCATTTCTATTGCGTTGTCCATTATCAAGACTATTAAATAAATCTAAATATTGTTGATTCACGATTAGCTTTCTTCACCTTCAAAATCATCTGTAATAGTAACATCATCAATAGAAAAATCCTTGTTAATTTTATACTTCATGATATACTTTTCACAAATTTTATCATATATGTATTCTTTTAAATTAGGATTCATTTCTAATAAACTAGGGAAGTTTTTAGCTAAAAATTTAATTTCAGATAAAGACACTACTTCAGCAGTTTCTGGATTCTTAATTATATCCATTTCTTTATCTAAAGTTAATGTGTACCATGCACCACCTGTCTTTACTTCACCCAAATCTTTGAGAAATGTTAACCAGGCACCATAATTGTCGATACCAGAACTAAAATAGATATCATATATTACAGTTCTTAATGGTGGACCTAATCTATTTTTCTTAACAATAGCTTTAGTTTTTATACCAACAACTGAATCATCTATTTTTATTTGTCCTTGGCCAGCTAACCGTAATCTTACAGACGAATGAAATGCGAGTGCTTTACCACCGCTTGTACTAAATTTTTCACCAAAAGTAACTCCTAAATTAGTTCTTAATTGGTTGGTAAAAATTAAACATATCTTCTGGGCTGCAATCATATTAGTAATCTTTCGCATTGCCATACTTAAGATAATTGATTTATCTGTATTCCAACCCTGTTTTTCATATTCCCCAGCCAATTCAGTTCTAGTAGTAGCACCCATAACACTATCAGTGACAATAGTAACAATTTTATCCTTATTAGATGCTCGAACCTTAGTAATTATTAATTCAATCGTTTCAAATATATCTTCCAATGTTTCCAATGGGATATATAACATTGTATCAACATCAATTCCAATAGCTTCTAAAAATTCCCGAGATACCGCTGCTTCAGTATCAATATACACTGCCAATCCTCCTTGTCTTTGTGTATCTGCTAGTGCATGTGCAGCTAATAAAGATTTTCCTGACGCCTCCATCCCAGTTATTTCAGTAATCCTTCCAATTGGAAGTCCACCATGTGGTCTGTTGCTAATAGCTAAATCTAACATTGAACATCCAGTACTAATCCATCCACTAATATCGCTTATTGCTTCAGGATCAGTTAAATGATATGCAGTTTTATATTTACTTTTGGAAAAATTACTATTGATAGCATTAATGATATCATTAGCCAATGTATCTTCAAGCTCGGATACAGTCTCTGCTTTCTTCTTTTTCGCCATTAAGGCCTCCTACTTAATTAATCGTTAAAAAATGACTCGAATGCTTGCTCAATTGCTTTTGCATCTGGCTTCTTAGCAGCCTTTTCCTTGGCTTGTTTTTCCTCGGCGGCTTTCACTTCTTCTTCCGGAGCCTCTTCACCCTTAGCATTGCCTTTCATCAATTCTGCTAAAAATTCATCATCATCAGTCTTTTTACTTTTTGTTGATTTTTTAGGAGTAGTTGTTTCTTCTTCGTCCTCATCATTATCAGAACTATTATCAGTTTCTAGATATTGTCTTAGATATTCTTTCAATTCTTCATATGATGGTTCTTTCCAAGATTCTTTTAGATTAGGAACATTTTTAATATACTCTAAATGCTCTGCTGTTTCTACTGCTCTAGATATATTTGGTTTAACTCTTAATGTAGTTGTTGGCCATTTCTCACCAGGTTTTTTCTCGTATTCAATAGTAATATCCCTACCATTTTTAAGATCAGTTATATCCCCATAATCAGGATCATCAATAGTTTTCATTATATCTGTATAAACCTGCGGACCAAATCCCCAAAATTTAACACCTTCATCTTCTTCCCCTCTTACAATTACGGGTGCGTAAATTCTTATTTTTGGTAATAAATTCTGCCCTGCAATCCAATCTTCCTTTTTACCAGTAGTTTTTAACTTTTCAGCAAATTCAACTACAGGATCTGCATTACCAAATGACATAGGAGATACAATAGTTTTACCTTTAACTAATTTATAATAAAATTGTAATTCAATAAAGGGCCATTCAGGGTCGTGTTTATAAGGCACTATCCTTACTGTTTGTTTGCCTTCTTTAGGCCTCCACAATAAATCAGATGATCCGCCGCCTGAGCTAAATTGATCTAACTTCTTTTTGATTCGATTTAAATCCATAACTGCATATTTTTAAAAATTCAAAATTAAAATTTCCTATAAAATTAATAAGTTCTAAACTAATAACAAAATATTTTCAGCAAATTATTTTGTATTTTTCTATTTTATCAATATTCAATATATTATTTGCCACTAATATTATTGAGTCTTTATAATTAAACCAATCAATTTCATAATTTTTATCTAATACCCCATTATTAATTCGTTGTATTAATATATTAAGTGAATTGATTGTAAAAAATGTATTTGTTATATTCTTTCTATGTATATATATTGTATTTGGTTTTAACTGGCATTCAGTGGGTATACAATATGTAAAATATAAGCGTGAATCATCTTCGGTAGATGTATAAATATAAATGTTTCTATCAACAATTGCGTAATCTAAAATAATTTTTTCAACTAGACCAAAATCATTTTTATTTGCAAAAGTACATACTAACTTGTAATCGTGCACTCATTAACCTCGATTTTACTTTAAATTATGATAATTGCTGCCGCGTTTAACTTTAACTGGAAATCTATTCATCTCCAATATACTATAAATATAATGTAAATCCTCCTCAACTCCATCATAATTCATACAATCGAATAAAAATGAATCGTAAGTATACAGTATCAATTGTATATTTCTACCTTCAATAAAATCATTTATCTTCTTTAGATTTTGTATATTGAATTCAGTTTCAAGGTTTTGAGTATAATAACTTAATAATTTCAATTTATTAGGTTCGTGTATATTCTTTATTTTCAACTTCGAATATCTAGATTCTACATATCCATTTTTTAAATAAGAATCATATAGATCTTCTGAAAACTTATTTATCTTTTGAAAGAATTCCAAATCTTTGTATTCATCTGCAACCTCACCATATAAATTCTTAAAAGTTATATTTTTTGATTGTTCATATTGATCATCTGTTAATTCCTCAACATTAAAATATAATTTTCCTAAATATGTATGTACATCTTTTTCAGGAAATTTATATCCTATTACATCAGCAAGTAAATGTAAATGAAAACTTTTATAATCAAATTCAACTAATCTGCCATTTTCATATCTGCTAGTAAAATATTTTCTAACGCCTGTTTTCTTATTTATAGCTGCAAAGTTAACATTATTAAAAGCATTACTTGGCCTTCCAGTTGAAGTAAAGAAATTATATTGTGAATATACAATTCTATTTTCATTTGCCATACATAAGTTAATACCATTCTTTTCAATCCTATTAAATTCATGAAATGCGTAATTATAGAATTTTACAGTTTTAGTAACTTTTAAATTCATATAACCATTATAATGCCTTCTTATATTTCTACAATACTCCAATAACACCATTAAAGGTATATGAATATTCAATCTATTCAAATCTTTGTGTGTGTAATAATACCAATTAATTTTTGATTCAAATTCATAAAATTCTAATCGTTCAAAATTATGAACCCAATACAACACTTCATAATCAATTATACTTTTATCAAAAAGTACCTTTGAATTATAACAAATAGATTTGTTTTGGGATAGTATATCTTTAATGTAATCAATTGTAAAGCTATCCATATCCACAATATCTACTCCTACTAAAAACTCTTGTCCTATGCGTGGAAAATAGAAGTAAACTAAGCTTATTGGATTGTCGTTATCATCGATACATTGATTATAAGCGTGTAGTTTCTGATCTGCCTGGACGACTACGCTAAAACATACTTCATCCTTAATGGAACTTAGATCAGATTCATTATCTAATCTTAATAAATTTACCATAAAACTTAATGCTTGTATAACTCTAAAACATCTCTTAAATAAGTAGCAATTCCTGGGAAGATTCTTGATGCTTTTATAATTTCTTTTCTATTAAGATCTCCTGAAACTTCCCTACCATACTTTGATATCCGCCAATATAATAAAATTCCCTTCCATAATACACCATTAATACCAACTTTATTTTCAGTATTGATAGAATTATATTGTTCTACATCTATTTCATGAATAGTATTTAATGGATTATTTCTTTTTTGAACAAAAAATCTTTCCATTACTCCACTATTTATTTCTTCGATTGTTGGTTGCGGATAATAAGATACTGGATTAATATAATTATTTGCTAATGGAGTTCTAACCCTATTAAATGATAGTACATCTTCACTAGCATTTCTATCAACTCTTGTTAATAATAGACTATCAATTTCAGGAACAAATTTTGTCCAAAATTCCCCATTAGGCAATTCATGATATGCACCAACATACATCTTTCCGCTGGGTAATGTAAATTCATTACCTTTAGTATACAAGCCAGTTCGGACTTTATGTATATTATAATGCGCTCTCATTAAGGTACTTCTTGAATATTTGGATGATACCCCAATATTCCATCTAACATTGTTATCCAATCATTTGGTGATATTTCATGACTTACTTTAGTAACCATAAAATAACATTCTTTAGGCCATGAAGTTGACATTTGTGTTGTTCTAATTGCGTTGTATGGTAGGAATCCCCATATGCCACTTAATGTTGCTGATACTGATAATCCCGGATATCTTAATGGCTCTTGTTCAGCAAATTTTGGATTATTTTTGACTGCTCTTGATACGGCTGCTTTTAATGCATCTATATCTGTCGCTGAGAAATTATTCTTACCTAAACTTCCAGGAGAAAATAGTAAACCATTAATATCTAATATTGCTTTACCATATTCTGAATTTCTTTTACTTTTTACTTGCGGAATACAATTTCTAAGGCCTGCTGCAGGATCTCCCTTTCTCGATCCCCCTGAATACATATATGCTTTATATTCCCTACTACCCACATCTGAGCTAATTACACAAGTTCTTGTATTGTTATCACCATCAATCGGATCTAATTTTAGACATTTTAATTTTGGTGTATCTCCATAATTCTGATCTACTACAATTAATTGTTTATTATCATCTGGGTTTTCTACTAATCGTAATGCTATACCACCACCAGTACATCCATTAACTACATCAAATACTTTCTTGAAGAATTCCATAATATTAATTACTTCTTCTTCTTGATCTTTAACATCTGGGTTTTCTGATTTTGGTATTCTTGTATTTGTAGCTGCCGCCATCGCACCAATAATGATATCCCTATTGATTAATATTTTTGCAATATCAATTTTATTCCCAACAGTTGCTTTTCCTCTTCCCTTATCTTTGCAATCTTCCCAGAAATCCTTTCCATCGCCTTCAGAGTTCTTATATTTTCCTAAAGTCGAATCTAAAATTAGGACACTATTAGGATCTCCAGACGGTACTCCTGGTGGTAATTGTGAGAATGAATAATCTTCATGAAATCCAATAGACAATTCTTTAAATTTCGAATTATCTTTTGTAATAACATTAGCACCAAATGCTTTTAATAATTGATTATTTACAATTCTATCAACTATATAGGCCATTGATACATATACAATATTATTGCTCTCATTTACTTCATCAGATCCGTATCTTGGTTTCATAAAACTGAAAAAAGATGCTATTGATCTTCCTACTCTTCCGGAATTACTTAAAGTATGTTTACTATCATAAACTATGATATGTGCTTTATTAGCATATTTACCACCAGAGTAATCTTTAAATGATGTTATTACTTCACCATCCTTCAATTCATCAATTGCAACTTCACCATTCTTTTGTGCGTCTGATGCTATTAACTGATCTACACCAATTACCTGATGTGTTTTTGTTCCTTCATAAACTGCACCAGTTTTATAAATTAATGGACCTGAAGTGTGACCTTGTGTTCCATCACAACCATTACATATAGTATGTTGTGCATCAACCATCTCAATTCCTTTAGATGGTGATAACGCTGTTGTAGTGCATGTCCAAATTCCCGAATCGTCAGTAGCAAAACTAAATGTAGCTACTCTCATCCCATTAATTTCGCCGCTTGAATCTATCCCCCATTGATTGGGATGATATCCAAATTTAATATCTAATTCATTTCCGGGCATTAAGAAATATTTTTGAATAGTATTAAAATCATCCAATGTAAAACAAGTTATTTTTACTGTAACCGCTGTTACTAACCCATGATCACCACCATACTCAATAAATACAGAATCAACTTTTGGAGGTGGTTTTATTTTTCCATGCGAAATATATTCTGCATTATATGTTGTATTATCTTTTGGTAATTGATAACTTCCACCACCATTACAAGTATTACATTTACCTACTACTCTAACATAGATAGGATCATTTGACGTTGCCGATTTGGCAGGATATGATGGCGTTGATAATAATGCCTTTCTAGCACTGAATACATTTACAACCGCCTCATTTAATTCCCTTCTATATAATGTATCACTCATAATTGATTGGTATCTTTCATCTGATCATCTAAATCAAACACATCTAATGGGTATGGTATTCTTAATCTTATACCTGCTGGTATTCTTAATGTTCCATGACCTATTCTATTTGCCTTCGCTATAATCCACCACAATCTCTGATCATTATAATGAGTATATGCTAACAAATCTAACCTATCTGATTTTTTAGATATAATGTATCTATCAGTAGTTTTCTCTTTTAATTTTGGATAATATAAAGTACTATATCTCCTCTTACCTTGCGAAGCTACTATCTTATCTGTATATTTTTCGTATCGTTGCATAATTAATTTGTCGCATTAAATATTTTTGATTTAGCTCTATCTGGCCTATTACCTAATACATCAGCAAGATTTCTAATGTTTATTGCAACTGGTGTGTATATTGGTTTATCTTGAATCCATGGAACATCTCCATCCCAATCATATACTAATGATGTTATAATTCCATATCCTTGTTGTATTTTTCCAATTTTATACAGGACGTGCATTCCATTGAAACCTTGTGTTACTTGATGTATTGGATATGTTAGTTTTGCCAATTCTGCTAATTGTAATTCATTATCTTCATGATCCGCCGCTTTTTCAGCTACCACATAAAATGACAATGATATATCTCTTGCAAATTGTTGATATATCATTTTTGGATCTGATCTACCAATGTCTTGTTGTTCTCCCCATAAAGGTGAATATTGATCAGATAATGATACAATATATCCTGGAAATTCAATAGTAGGACCATCAGCACCAGAACCCGGTTTGTACCCTTGAAATTGAAATATGCTTATACCACCTCTTGTCATTAGTTATTCATACCTACCATTATTTTATTTAATTTATTTGTTGCATGTTTATCAACAACAACATTGCTATTCTTCCTATTTAGATTTTTCAATTCCATTAATACTTGAACCATAATATTTTCTAATCTTTGCATTGAACCAAAAGAATTAGTTTGCATTATTGTGTGTGGCTGTTCACCAAATCCTGTTTCTTCTGAAGCATTAAATGGATTCTTATTTTTAGGCAATTGTACTGATTGTCCTACTTCATCAGGATCGGGTCCTGTACTTTCCGCAATATTCTGTACTTTATTTATTTTATTTGTTTCTATCTTCGATGAGATATCGACAATTACATTTTTTAGATCTGATATCTTATCTAAATTTAATGCACCTAATGAATTAGATACTTCTTTTAATCCTGCGCTTATTGAATGTAAACTTTTTGCTAGTATTGATAATGGATCCGCTAATGATGCCATTTCTTTTAATTTCTGCACTTCATTATCATTTCCCAATCCCAACATTCCAGCTATACCACTTGCAGCTGATACACCTGCTATTGCACCCAAACCAGCCGCAATACCCATTAATGCAGGACCTATAAGATATAAATTTCCAATATTTGAATTCGATAATTGTGAAATAGACCCTATAATTGTACTTACTCCTGTAGCTACACTTTCTGCAAATGATCCAATTCCTTCAAATAAGAATTTTAATCCTTTACCTGTCCATTCTACTGCTTTACCAACTGCAAGTATAGCTAATGCCAATACACCTAATACTGGGATAAATGGAGTTAGAATTGCTAACCCTGATGCCGCAGCCGTCGCAAACGATGTTATACCAGCACCAATACCACCTAATATTTTTATTATGGAAGTACTAATACCAGTAGAAACATTGACCAATATATTCATTATACCTTTTGAAATGTTTGTAGCTATGCTGTTAAATGATTCACTAATTGTTTTTACAGTCCCTACAATTAAATTCTTTGCAGTATCGGCTGCTTTGCCAGCCATATCAATAATACCACCAAACATTTTCTTAATGGGACTTCCAAAATCAGGAACCATTTTCTTTAATCCTGAAAATAGTTTGAGGTTCTTCATTAGATTTTTTAATACCAATCCACCTAAAACAGCACCTACAAGAGATAAAGATGTATGTAGACCCATAGCTACTGTGCTAGCTCTCTCAATACCCCCACCTAAATCTTCTACCCCATTTCGATTCTTTTCTAATTGTGAATTATTTGATTTAAATATCTTCCCAATATTAGCTAATCCTGAAGCTATATATGTTATTGTATCTGCTATTAATGTAAAGATAGGAACAAGAGCCTCTGCTAATGGTAATATTGCTGCACCTAAACTGGTTTTGATTGATGACCACGCCTTACCCAATCTCTCAGTACTTTGAAGTTGATCTAATCTTGCTTGTAGATCTGCCTGAGACATATTCTTCATTTCTTCATAAGTAGCTACATTAGCAGATAACAATGATTGTTCTTTAGCAGTTAAATGTCCTAATTGTTCTCTTATATGCAATGATTTCTGAATCTCTTCAGTTTCCATTCCCAACGTATTTGCTAATTTTTTACGTTGTAAATAATTCATAGATTCAAACTTAGCAACACTACCAATTGAATCCATTATTTCTTTTGTCATTCCCTCTAAATCACCTGCTACACCCAAATCAAATGCTCTTGATAGATCTATACCACCAGCTGTCATTGCTATTAATTCATGCATGTCTGTCATGAATCCACTTATATCTAACATTTTATCAGCTATGTTTGCTGATTGTTTGATACTCATACCCATCTTTCTAATATTAACAGCTGCTTTAGCTGCGTCTTCTGGGTATCCAGCAAAATAAGTAGCTAGTTCATCTGATGAATCTAATAGGTCTTGAGTTATTATTCGAGGTGCGATATTACTTGCTTCAGCATATAAACCAACAGTTCGTTGTATATTTTCAGCTAATTTAGTATCAGCACCTAAATCAGTGAATATATTTTGTAGTTTCATTGCTTCCGCATTTGAATAACCAAAATACTTGCTGATTTCATTTAAGTTTTGAACCAATTGTTGGTTTTGTTTATCATTCATATCCAAGATCATGTCAGTATTTCTGGTAAATTCTGCTTGCATATCAACCATATCTTGAATAGTAGTAAAATGGTTTTTTGAATCATATAATATCTTTTTATTGATATCATATAATTTCTTAGATTCTGATAATGATATTCCAACCTCTTCTGATATAGCAGCATATTTCTTTTCTGCAGATTGAAGTATTTTAAATAAACTAACAGCTGCCGCTGTTATTGCTGCAAATATAATAGGACCTTTTCCAATTGTGCTGATAAAGTTTTTACTATAAGTACTTACTAAATCTACTGCCGAGCCACCTTCTGATATTTTCTTTATTACCTCATCTATAGCCTTATTATGACTATCCATGATCTTGCTACCAATATCATCTATACCTAATAGTTTTTGGAATACTTCAGGTAACATTTTTACTTTGCTATCTAATGAAGATGCAAAGGATTCCATTGTTGCATTAGCGAGTAGTAATTGTGGTTGTATTTTTTTGAGTACACCCAACAATCTATTTTTATTTTCTAAAATTACTTTCTCTCCATCCAATTCTGCTTTTTTAGCAGCGGCAATATTCAACATTATCTTTTCTTCCTGCCCCAATAAACTTAATATCTCATCCCGCTGTTGTGCTTCACTTTTACTTAGTTTTGTTCTCTTAGCTAATAATTCAACACCTCTGTCATATAAATCAGTAAGTATTTGTTCCCTGGATACAAATCTTCCGCTGTGATCATCCCTGGTTATAGATTGACCTGTAGAAGTAACATCTTCACTTAAATTTCTACCTAATGCTTTACCAACTTTGCTAATATCCATCGTAGGTTCAATAGATAACTTTAGACTTGCTAACTCAGATAATTTCTTTTTTCTTAACTCATGTTCTTTACCAATAAGATCAATTTGTTGATCACTCAAATCTTTAAGCAGCGCAACCATTTCATCAAAATTCAATATAGTCTTGCCATCTACTTGGCCAAATGCATCTGATATATCAATTTGACTCATATCAATATTTTGACGCATGGCATCCAAGTGCTCATTTAGAGTCTCAATCTCATTCATATCAATTAACTGATGCCCAAATGCATCTTTAATTTCCTTAGAATGGGAAATCATTTTTTTCAATATATTTTCACGTTGAGTTTCGTTGAGTAATACATGTGCTGTTTGCTTCTGGTGTTTTTGTATCTCCTCACTTATCTTACCATACATATCTGCTACAGAAGCATTTATATCATCTCTCTTCTGTTCAACATCATAAATTAACTTAACATATTCATGATATTCTTCAATATTCTCTAATTCATCTTCTGATAATTTATAAAGTTCCTTTCTCTTCTTCTTTATCTTTCCAATTACTTCATCACTAGCTTCTATCTTTTCTAAGAATTCCTCTACTTGCTTATTACTCTTAAACTTTCCGGAACCAATTTCTGAAATTAATTCCTCGGCTTGTTTCTTATTTTCAATTAACCCTTCCTTAAGTGCATGAATTCCTAACAGTAAGTCTCTACTTACTCCTTCAAACTCCTTTCTAGTTTTGCTGATTATCTGAGTAACTTTAATTAGTTTCTCAAGATTGGAATCCTTTGCCAATTATCATTCTCCCAGTTATTTTATGAATTTTAATTTAGATTTATTCTTGCGATTCTTATTACAATGAAAAGAATCCGGGTGTTTTTTACAATAATCTTCTAAATGAGCCTGAACCTTTTCATTTGAATATTTCAATGCTTCCATCTCAGCTTTCAGTTCAGGGCTATCTAACTCCTTTTCAATCTCCCGTATATGTTTAATTGCCTTGGGTAGTGCCAAAAGTTTAATAATTTTTGTAATAAAATTTTCATGTATCTTTCCCATAATATCACCTTTTATCTAAGTCGGCCTTTCGACTTTTGTTTTTCCTGTTCTTCAATTTGATCCTGCATATCTTTAACCATCTTGTAATAATAATATGTTCTTACTGTTACTGGGAGGTTATATACATCACTGAAACTTAAACCACCTCCTCCGTACTTAACAATTTCATATATCTGATCATATACCTTTTGATTATACTCCGGCGTCAGGCCAAAAAAGGCTTGCCCCGAACTCAATTTTACTACGAAAGGGCTCCCGTGTCTCCTCATCAATTACTTCAATATCAATATCTACATCAGGAGTTAATTCAGTTAAATATTGCCTAAATGCCCTTGCATCCCTTGCTAACATAGTTTCTACATACATAGATATAAAATTCTTATCGTCATTACCATTTACACTTATGAACATTTGATTCAATCTTGAAGTGAATCCTCTATCTCTTGATCCAATTGTTTTATGACTTTTTGAATTTTTCTTTATTTGTTCTAAATCTCCAACAGTTAACAATCTAAACTTAATCTCATCTTTTGTGCTCGGTGTTGTAAATGTGAATACATTTTTATGAGGATTATTTTTCACTACATCAGATAACTCCTTAAATCCAATTGTTTTTAGATCAATTTGTACTTCTTGATGTTTTCCTTTTGGTGTTAATACCTTTGACTTGTACACTTCACCATAACCATTAATCCTAGCAGCTATGATAATAGCATTTTTATCTCCAAGTAACAAATCATTGTAATTGAATTCAGTTACTAATAATGATTTCAGTAACATATCAATGACAATGTCATCGCGGATATATGATTCAGTTGTTAAGATATCTTCTTCTTTAGCTGTCATATGTTTTATCTCAACATATCCTTCTGCTAACGGATGTCCTTCTGGGTATAATAATCCACCTGACGGTAATTCTACTCTATCCGTTGGAAAAGCATATTGTTTCCTTGCTTTTTCTGTCTTCTCCGCCATTTCCTTAGCGTCTACTGGGTTATCTATTGGTTCTGGTACCTTATTACCCACCTTAATTTCCGGCGCTGTTAAATCAACTCTATTATCCATGTTCTTAAAACTCCTATAATTTTTTAATTAAACCCTTAAATATAATAAATATTTTTTACATTTCCTTATTCGCCCAATCATATACTATAACTACTGAGCATAAAACTGGTTCTTCATTGCTCCAATCCATATCACCAAAATCCATTTCTGCTATGAATGCATCCTTCAATGAAAAGATATGTACTGGTGAATCATCTGGTGTTTTAACTGTTATTCTAAAATCTGCCTTATATGAATCAGCAAATTTATCAATACCACTTGGAACATCCTGGTGTAGTTGATAATAAGCCCATAAATCAGTTACAGTCATTCCCTCAAACATATAACAACTAAATGTTATAGGTTGCCATCTTGTCTTTGTCTTTACATTAATATAAGTATTTCCATTCTCAATTGCTAATGGATTATTTGATACTTTCGGCAACCCAGCACCCTTAGCATAGAATTTAGCATTGCCTCCAAATGCTTTATCACATTGTACTTCAAATCTAAATCCTAATACTGGTTTATGTGATGCTGGTTGTAGTAATCTTGCCATTATAATTCCTTAATTGTATTCTGCATATTCATACGACAATGTTATTGTACACTTCATAATTTCACTTACTCCCCAATCACCATCACCCCAATCAGCACCTGCTAAGAAAGCATTTTGTAATTTAATAGTGTGTATTGGAACTCCTATTGGGCTTAATAATTTTATTTGTACCATTCCTAAATAATCTGATGGTTGTTTATCAATTGCTGATGGTACTGTTTGATGTTTATTAAGATACCCCCACAATTCTTTTCCTGTTATGCCTTCAAAGTGATAACAGCTAAATGATATATCCTCCCACTGTGTTCTCCCCTTTACTTTCATTACCTGGTTTTGATTAGGTACATTAACTACCGTATTTCTTGCTTTAGGCATTTGAGCCGAATCACCATAAAGTATAACACCTATCATACCTGTAAAGGGCATAATCATGTACCTAAATTTTAGGATTGGATGTAGTGCTTCTGGTACTGATACTCTTGGCATTCTTCTTCTTTAATATAAATATTTAGCGCACATGAAAAAAGGGAGAAAATATGTATTTCCTCCCTAATCTTCTTATGTTTGTTTCTATTTTGAATCGGTTACTTGGAAAGTATCTCTGGGTTTCTATCTACTGTTTCGAGAATATTAAACCGTTCTTTCTTACGTAAGAATCCCCAAACTGTAGTAATAAAACCAATTAATACTACTATTGCATCCCATACTTGATCTAAACTACCTTGTAGATAATCCAATACTGGAATAAAATCATTTAAACCTACTAGCGAAAGTACTACCCCTATTGCTGTTAGTAAGTGTCTGATCATTGATTTAGTTTTTTCTGTGAATTTCATGTTATTTAATTTTTTAATTAATTATGAATATGTTGCCCAATCATAAGATACAGTGACATCACATTGTATTACATCATCTATACCCCAATCCATTTGACCCCAATTTATTGTCGCAAACCATGCACCTTTTAAACTCCATGTTCCTGTAGGCGTTGATCCATCTGGTCCTAATATTTCAATTGATAAATCATGTTTGTATACTGGGCCGTATGTATCTACTGCACCATTTACTTCTTGATGTTGTTGTAAGTAACTCCATACTTCTTGTGCAGTAACACCTTCAAATTGATAAAATGTCATTGCTACATCTGTCCATCTTAGCTTACCTTTTACTTTGAAATAAGCATTAATGTGTTCAACAGTAACAGGAGCACCATCAGTACCTGGTTGTTGTGATGACCTTGCATACAATTGAGCTCCAGGTAATTTGCTTGTTGTAACCCTGTATCTAAACTGTAAACTTGGTTCAAATGAATCTGGAATTACTATTCTTGGCATTTTTTATTTCTCTTCTTTATTTCAATAATAAATATACAACAACTCAACTTTCTTAGCTATCCATTGGGAATTTAGCACCTGTTTGTAGAATATTGAAATCAACGATAATAAACTCAGCTGTCTTAGCTGGTTTTAAGTATATTGCTGCTCTCATTTCATTTCTATCAATTACTTCTGGTGTGTTATTCCTTTCATCAATAACAATTCTGAAGTCGTATAAACCTTGTTCTGCTTGTACTCTTCTGAAATATGGTTCAGTTAATTCAATGAATCTAGCACGTGTTTCAGTTGTGTTATTTTCAAATACTAAATACTTAACTGTTTCCGCAATGAATCGTTTCGCATCAATTAATAGTCGTCTGACATTAATTCTATCTAATGCTGATGCTTTCTTCTGCAATGTTTTTTGACCCCATAGTGCTAAGCCATTTCTTGGGAATGTAGCAATTGGATTAATTCCTTTATAGTATAGATTATCTCTATCTCCCTGAGTCATTAATCTTTCTGTTTGTATAGCTGTATCCAATACACCTCTATTCAAACCAGCAGGAGCGAACCATGGATGGCGAACCATATCATTGAAGCTATATACAGCTGGTACGACTGCTGAAGGTGGTACCCAAACATTTCGTCCTAAATCTGGGTCTGGTATTTGTACCCATGGGTAATACATAGCTGCATAGTTTGTATTTCTAGCTTCTGCTACTGCTTGTGCTTGTCCTACTGTACTTCCATGATATGTTGGATCAATTACATAGAATACATCACCTCTATCTTCACACATATTAATTGCCTTAGTAATAATCTTAGCATGATCGCTTAAACCATCAATTAGACCAGGTGTGAATAGTAAGTTAATATCGTATTGATCTTTGTTACTCATTATATCAATTGCATCTTCATATGCTGTTTTACCATGTGATGCACTAGCAGGATTCAACCCTTGTGTATTTAGATTCCATATATCTTTATACATTGCTTTTGGATGGGCAACATTACCATCGCTACCACCACCGAATGTTCCTGATACAGGTGCTGGTAATGATGCTGATAATGCGGCATCTCTAATTGTACCATTTGTATTTAAATAATTCAATGTAGATTTTAATACTTCGACTCTTACAAATCTTGATCTGTTAGGATAGCTACCTGATTTTTGTAAATATGGAAGACCTGTACTATCATATCTTAATGTATAAGTCATATCCCCAATTACTTTCGCAATGAAGTTGGATGTTGTTGGATCTAATGTTACTTGAGAATATTGCTCAATTACAATTTTTCTATTTGAAGTATCATCACCTCTACGAATATATAAATCAAATGTACCTCTATCTTTATCAACGTTAGCAACTTCCCATCTGATATTGTATTTAGATCCACTTCTTAAGAAATTACTAGCTCCTTCATCTGATGCTATACCAGAACCAGATTCTGCCGCTCTTAATTGTCCACTATTAGTAATAGCACCATCAGTTAAAGCAGTTAATTTTAGACTTCTTTTACCTGTAAGAGCTCCAGTTATAGGATATGATCCTGAACTTGCTATATAACTATAAGCTGGTTGGAAATTACCAGCCAATACTCTTACCACAGTAATCACATCCCCATAACGAAGGTATTCTTGAACTGTATGGGTTGTTAAGTATTTATATTCTTGTTCTTGTGCTCCTGATCCTGAAGTGAATACATCACCGAACCATCTAACATATTCAGAATAAGTAGATAGAGGTATTGGAACCATAGCTGGTCCTCTCGCGGTTGGACCTATTACTGCGGCACCAACTGCAGGTATTTCTTGTGGGAAGAATGATAGATCGAATTCTCTAGTATATACACCAGGACTTAAAAATGTCGTTTTTGCCATCTAATGAATCTCTTTTTTATTTGAATTGATGAACTAATACCCATCTAATAATAAATATAAGGTTGAATTTTTAAAATTGTTGAAATCAAATATTTCTCTTCAAATTCTGATTTTGTTGATTTCTTAATTCCTCTGATATATGTGTATCTTCTTTCAAATTAGTTGGTTCGTTATCGACATAGAACTCATGCTCTTCTTTTTCATTAATAACATGAATTCTTTTTAATGAAAATCTCTTCTGCATTTCAGATTCACTATACTTATATTCATTTATTAATTTTCCATCAACTGTTAATGTTATTGGAGTTCTAACCACCCTATCTTCCCCAGGTATATTTATTGTTTCAGTATCACCAAATTCAACCACTGTTCTGAATTTATATGAATCACCCCACATATGATTATCAATAGCACTTAATTTTTCTAATACATGATTCATTTGTTCATTATATGTTGTCCATATATACCCACTGTATATTGGTCTTACATATTTTGGAATTGGAATAATATAGTATTCATAAGACCTTTTTGTATTATACTGACCTGACTTTCTATCATAATGCATATTAAATGTTCTATAAGGATACAATTTTATTCTCCCTGCTGCATTATCAAAATCTAATAATGGTATTCTATCATCCTTATTAATACTGTCTCTTTTCAATGCTAAAATAGGACTTTGTAATTTATCTCCATCCCTTAAATAACCTTGCTGTCTTATTTGTGACCACGTTTCACCATTTGAATAGATAACAGGTACACGTATAACACTTTCTTTTTCTTCTACAATAAGATTTGCATTGGTTTGTAAATGATACAGAATAGCATAATCAATATCATAGATATCAATCTTAGGAGTTACAACAATATCATTATCTCTGCGAGTTTGATTTGCTCTATTCCCATCTTGAAAACTGCTACCTTGCTGGTATGGTGGTATAACTGGTTTCAATTATAGTCCTCTTGGTATTGTCTTATTATCATTTAAAGTATCATTAATTCCACTTCTATTATTTTCAATTTGAATTATAACGGAATTAGTTCTATGTGCTGAAACTACTATTGAAACTGAATATCCAAATTCTGGTACTTCATTTTGTTTATACGCTATTAGTTGTTCAGGATTTCTTGTTAGCCAATAATTTGAAGATTGTATTTCATCTATTTCAAAATACTTTCCATCCCAATTAAATATATCACCTATCTCTACAACTAAATTTAAATCAACTAAATCATCTCTTAAGAATCCTACTCTTACTGTCTTTTCTATATCCTTTCCAAATTCATTATCAATAGTAGTAGTAGGATCTTTTGCAAGTAAACAACTAACTCTTACAGGATTGTAGTAAGTTTTGTTTAATGATTCATTATATATGTTAGTTTTTGTTTCAGTTAGATTTATTTTATAGTATTCTACCTCCAATCCAACAATCTTGTGCATTATCTCTCGATTAGCAGAACGTATAAAACTAGCATCCCTTGCTGATCCAAATAATGGCATTCATTTACCTCACAAATATTTTCATAGGAACTCTTCTCAGAACATCCATTGTATATTCAGAAATTTGATTTTTCTTTTCCATCTGTGAAGTTCTTGTTAAACCTTCCAATGAAGTAAGCAATTCTTCTATTAATCTATCTTGTTCAGTTTGTGCAGATGATATTAGATCACTTGAATTCATACTGAAACTATCTTCCATAGTAGGAATTGTTTCATATTTACCTCTGATATTTCCAAGGGTTTCTTTTGCAATTGCTAATGCATACCTTCGAATCCATTGTTTACCCATATCATTGATATAACGATATTGTAAATTTCCATACGGTATATTACTTAGATCAGTTATTTTTCCTTTATTATCACTTTTCTTTCCTGGTGAGTTTTCATCATCAATAGTATATAAGAACCATATTTTAAATGATTCAGTTGGTCTAGGAAATATTCTAATTCTATTATTTGTTATTTGAAATCCATAACTTGATTTTCTTATATGATCATTAAATTCAACTGCTTGTGCTCTTAATAAATCATAATGTAAAGGCATCAATAAGTAATCAATACCTGATGACATATCTCCCCAACCAAATCCTTCTAATAGATTTTTTTCATCTGTAGCATTACCTGAATATGGATCACCAAATCTAGTTATAGCTGGTGTTCTTTTATGTATTAGTTTTCTAATGGTATAATTTCCAGGTTGCAAACTTCCCGATTCAACCGCGGTATCTGTAAGTAAATCATATACTTGTTTATCAGCCTGTACTGTAAAAGAACCAGTGTACCATGTTAAATTCCCACCACTTCCAGCAGCAGTTCCGTATGTAGTAGATAGTTTAAATACAGCATCTAAATTAGGTTCAATATAAGTATTGTTTAGATTTGCCGATCCTGTAGGATAACCTAATAGATCGTATATATTTTCTTGAGTATTAAATGTATTAATTTGTTTACTGTACTCCGATACAGCTTCTTCAAATGCATCGAAGAAATGCACATCTTGTAATTCAACATCCATGATAGGATAACCAAGTCGGCGCGCAGCCCACTTAGCAAACTTTTCTATATCTTGTTGAAATACAGGATCGCTGTCGTAGTATCCTTGGGTAGTATCTCCAGGAGAGAAACTTGATGAACCAGGCCAGTATGATATTTGTATTGCCAACTATAACAACCTCTTTAATAATAAATATAACAAAAGGTACTGTAACCTGGTCATGTTGTTAAGCAGATTCTTTTTCTTTTTCTTTGTCCTTAAGTTCTTGTATTTTTTTATTCCAATTATCTACCGCAACTTCTACTGCTACATATGCTTGTTGATATATGTTTTTATCACTTTCAGGATCAAAAGTAAACGGCATTTTGAAGTGGTTGATTGGAAGAACTCTTTGCAACCTACAATCTTCATTTTCCCAGATATAAACTATTGCGTGATTTTGATATCTCTTTTTGTAAGTTAATCTTTGTGCAATATCCGGATTTTCAGGATCATTTACATTTTCAAATTCTTCATAATCTAAATAACTTGTTATAATTTTTACAACTTTGAAGTACGCGTCTTTGTAAATTTCTTTTCCGTAATGATAATCTTTAACATATCCCATATTATTAAAACTTTTATTTTGTTAATTAATAATTTTTTATAAATATAGATTAACTTTCAATTTAAGTATTATATAAATCCATAACTCGATTTGAATTTATCAAATATTCTTATTATTTCTTCAGGCCCTTTCTCATAAATTATTATTACTTCTGATCGTTCCTTGTTTGGAACAATTAATGTGCTCATTTTTCCTAAACTATTTACTTTCTCAAATATACAATAGTAGCATCTTTTTCTAAACTCACATCTACCAACACTTCTTTATCCCTTCTGAAATATTTAAAATCTTCACTATCTATTATATTTTGATCTATATTTTCTTTTTGAAGCAATACATTCAAATTTTCTAAATCTACAACTACATTATTTCTATCAACATTGACTTTATAAACTATTGATACTTTCCCTTCACTATATCCTTTAGCAACATTAAATTTTTTCGTATATGATAAAATCTTGTTATTATGAATATTCTTTAATAAAAACTTCGGAAGTTTATCTCCTTCCTTTAAAGTCTTTACAAATTCTATTTCTTCACTCGTTAAACGTTGATATATTAATCCTAAGCCACGATATAACTCATATGTCGTATCTAATACCGTTTGTTGCAACCACTTCTTCTCAGTCGCGTTAAAATCAATCTTGCTAGAAGAGCTTAAAGTAATTCTGCGTATTTTTTCTAAAGCACTTAATTTAAAATTAAAGGAATTTCCTATTTCAGAAAGTATCTTTTTCATAGAAATCATATAAATCCTCTCATATTCTCCGACATCATTTCATCATATGCCCTTCTTTGAAGATTAAATAGTTTTTCCAAATATCCATTTCTTCTCAATACTTTAAAAGCTATATTTTCGTAACTAAATTCTCCACCTCTCTCTAATCCACTCTTCCTAAGATGTTTTATCTTTTTCTTTATACAATCAATTATCTTCAATGCTTTATTATAATCTCTTTCATCCTCCACTTCTTCAACATAATCAATTATCTTCATAAACTCATCTGCTTTCTGTCTAACTAACTTAAAATCTATACTAAATGATTGTTTATTTGGTTCTACCTTCCACTGATCTTTTAATACTGAGTACTGTCCTGTTGCTTTATGTGGTTCATTAATATCTTGCATGTATATTTCTACTTCAAAATCTTTTATTTTTATTTCATGATTATTATTCCACAATGCTCTTTTAGCATCCATAAGCTGTTTTACTAAATCATAGTTCTCATCTACTTCATTGAAATCAATTAGTATATGTAGATCTATATCACTATATTTAGACCAATTGTAATTTGCTAAACTTCCAGTAATGATTATATCTTTTATCTTTACATTTGGAATCTTTAATGATTCATAGAAGCTGATAGCTATTTTTAATAGCTTCTTTCTTATTTCTGGGTTAAGTGTTTTGTTTTCTTCCCATACTCCAGGAGCCAGGGTATTCTTCATCTTGAATGAATCAAATTTATACTTATTATCTTCTACTATTAAATTTTTTATATCTTTGATTGTCATGTACTGCTCCTAACTTCACTTTCTGTCCTATCCTCAAAGATTAACAGGTAGGTATAATCCCTTACTTTCCTTTCGAGCATCACCTCATCCGCATATATGAATAATTTAGTATCTGACATCAATATGTTGTTTTAAGGTCCCATGGACCCCAATGTTCAAATTCAAGTAGTTTTTCCTGAAACTCTTTAAAAGTGTATTTGAACATATTATTAATCTTATCTATGTTTCCTAATGCGTAATACAGTTGTTTCGGTACTTTAATCTCTCTTCCATTTGAAAAATCATACACTGTATTGCCCTTTAGTAACCATGCATGCCCAAATGTTATGTCACTTAATGCACCTTGTCCTGCTACTTCACCATGCACAATAAAATCATACTTTGATGAATTGTTTAAAAATTCCCTTCCATTCGCTTGATAGCAATCTCCACCTCCAGGTCTATTTTCAAAAATTAATTTATTTATATCCCGCAATTTTATCATTCAGTTGCCTGTTTATCTAATCTTACATCGAATGTAGATCCTTGATTGAGTACAAATGTATGTTTACCTGCTGACATTACTTCAATCCTTTTATGATATCCAATGCATCATCAATATTCAATGAGTCAGTTGGTTGATTCTCCATCTTTTTAATTATTTCTTCCAATCTCTTCTTTGACTCTTCTAGATTTTTTAAAATGATTTCTTTTTCAATTAATCCATTATGAACATCCTTATCTAACTCACCAATTAATTTCTTATCTTCATCAATTAATCTTTGTTCTAAGGCTATTCCTTTCTTGTAAGTATATAACCACATTCCCCAACCGCTTAAGGTTAATAGAATCAAAATAATTAGTATTATTAAACTAGATTTCATGATATACACTTTTTAATTACATTAATAGTTTTTGGATCCTTTAACATTATGTCCAATCCAAAATGCTTGGGCTTTATTCTTATTAAATCTTTAAATGATACCCATTTAAATTCTCTATTCTCTTTATCACCTATTGGTTTAAATTCGCTATCTACTTGTCCTATATAATTTTGAAATCTGAATCCAGTATCCTTAAATGTATATGCTGGGTAGAGATCTATATTTCCATTATATCCACTTTCTTCTTTAAACTCCCTTTCAGCTGTTTGTTTTAAATTTTCATTCTCTTCAGCTTTTCCTCCTAATCCACACCAAGTATTTGGGTAGTCGGCATCTTTACCTCTTAAACCAATTAAAAACCTTCCAGTATCTTTTGCTACTGCCAATACTCCAGCACCTATTTTACCATAGTATTTAGGTTTTGCCTCATTCAATAAATCACGTAACTTCATCTATTTAACAATTTTAATACATCCTTTACTGCAGGATGTCTATGATTTTCTTTTAATTCAATAATATTCACCCATTCGCTACCTTCTAATTTATCAATATGTCTTGTAGCCGATATATCTTTATTTTTTAAATCAATTTGATATTGATCTCCACAAAAAATCATAATTGAATTCTTTCCTAATCTACTAACTGCCATTACTAATTGCTCTACAGTTAAATTTTGGAATTCATCTATAATAACAACAGCATCATCAAATGTCATTCCTCTAAAATGTGATAATGATATTAGTTTTATTGATTCTTCAGCTTCACATTTTTCTAACTTTCCTTTCTGGTTATATGCTTTCATCATATTATCACGTATAGGTACTAACCATGGCTCCATCTTCTCCCTTAATGATCCAGGTAAGAATCCATTATCTTCTGTAGTTACTGTTGGTCTAGTTATTATTATTCTTTGTTTTTCTTTATTGAATAATAGATCCAAACCAACTTGGACACCAAGAAGAGTTTTACCACTCCCAGCTTGTCCTAATAAAAATGTATATGGTTTATGTAATATCTTCTCCTTTGCTTCCTTTTGTTCTTTATTTAATTGTATTGCGAATTTTATTGGTCTACGTCGTGAAGGTTCGCCGCTCATATATTCTCTATTTTGGTTATTTAACTAATTTTTCCAGATCCTCTAAGAACTTAATTGATATTCTCATTTCTTTATCCTCTGCTGGTATTTTATCAAGTACAGTTTGCATATATACTCGGATATCATCATCAGACATTTCTTTGAAACCTTCTAGGCCCCTTTCTATTGATTTTACAATTTCAATTTCTGTTGGTGTTTCCCATTGTTTATTAATGAATTTATTCAACCTATCGCTGTAAGCTGATTCTTTAATTAATGAATAAATTTCTGTTAATTTTATTCTATATTTTTTACTTTCAAAAAATCCTGAATATTTGTTATAAAGACCATCGGGGAGTTTAGCTGCATATCTTGAATATTCGTATCCTTCAGTATCAACTAAATAAAAAGAATCGTTATACTTTCCTACAAAATAATTTGGTACATTTCTAGTTTCAGAATTTGAACCAGGAAAATATGCGGTTGGAACGCGGGGCAAATCTAAAACTTTATCATCTTTAAATTGTCGAACTATCCATAAATTCAATTGTTGATTTATTGCATGTTTTGGTATTTCATTTACATCGCGCCAATCAGTCGCCTTTCGACTAAAATATTTTTCTATCGGGGCAAATAGTTTCCATGTATTATCATTGATAGCATTCTCTTCTATAAAATCATCTATATCTTTATCATCTAAAGATTTTGCTACTTTCTTAATTCTATCAGAAACATCCTTCTCAGGAACATCTCCACTCTTTACTCCCTTAACCATTCTAAAGAAGTTTTGTTGTTTATCTGTTTTTGATGGCATTTTGTTTACCCTTTAATTGATTAATGAATTATATGCTTGAATTATCGTTGTTACACCCATTTACTTTGCCTGTGCTAAGAGATAATTTATTTCACGTATCTTATATCGCCAGCCTCGTTAAACTCTGTATAAACGAGAATATACTATTACAAGAATATACCTACTAATAAATATTGTTATTAAAGATAAAAAAAGGGATGGTTTTCACCATCCCCCTTACTTCCAAATATAATTACACTATTACTAGCTATTATATCAAGTTAAGACCATCAACATACAGTTTTGCGTAGAATTCTGGGCGTACCATCTTCTTAGCATACCGTGTCATCACACCTTTTCTTGGTGTAAAGTTGTCTTGGTCTAACACCAACGGTGTCATAACAAGTGGTATATACGGTGAATAAACCGCACCTGTTTCAAGGAATTGGTTACCCTTGTAACCCATTAATATTACGTTCTCACGCATATATGGATTCTTGAATACCTTAAACCTTGAATGTAACATACCAACCTTTTGTACACCAAATGCATATGATGTCTTATCACCATCTGTATCTGGAGCATAACCAGGTATACTTTCAATCACTGTTGAAATTGTAGGTCCACATACCATAAAGTTAGCACCACCTCTTAATGTACTAGCTGCAATTCTGTTCGACAGTTTTTGCAATTTAGTACCCAAAGTTTGGAACCAAGTTTGCTGTGTATATTGTGTAACGTTTTCACCAGTTTTTGTAAACCCGTTTACTCCATTCCATTGCCATCCAATTCTTGTTGACCAATAATCAACAAATGGTGCTCCATGGATCAACATATCTAACAATTCATGATCTATTTCATGTGAAATATACTCACTTAATAATGCTGTTAGTTCAGCTTCAGCATCAATGTGGTGATATGCATTTAAATCCTGACTGAATTCAGGTGTCCATTTTGCCTTCAGCTTTCTTGTTTTGGCTGTAATCGGCTCACTTCTTAGTTGCAGATCAATTTCTGGAATATCCAATGCTTCTGATCCACCACCAGCTTGTGTCTTACCTTCCTCAAAATCACCTCTAGTGATATCTGTAGGTTGCTTATGGTAATTAACCTTGATTCTATTTGAGCCAGAAACAACAGATCCTGATATGATGAATTGTACTGTTTTATTACTTGAGTTGTACTTAGTAAACTCATTGTATAGTTCATATACTAATGTGTTTGTACTGTTACTCAATGTAAATGCGCGTACACCATGCTCATCAAAATTAGGTATTGCTGATGCAGATACTGTAATCTTATGTAAACGTGAACCAGGTACTACAATAGATTGTGAAAATTCACTATTAAAGTTATAGTCTGCGGCCGATACTGAAGCTGTAGTAAACGCGGTTGCACTTACTGTTGCACCAGGTTGTAGAGCCGATGAGCTATAATCATTGATTGTGTATCCAAATCTACCAGGGCCATAAAGACCTTCTGTAGGTGTTGCCCAACCATAAGGTGCTCCGGTTCCTTTTGCAGGATCAGTTACACCATATAAACTATCGTTCTGGCTTGTTCTACCTGCATTAGTATTGAATCCTGGCTGCCCAGTTGCATACTTATGATCCAGATAGAATATTAATCCATTAGGCATATTCATTGATTGTACACTCATGTACTCTTGAGCTGAAATTTCCTTGAAAATTCTTCTTACAAGAGGTAGAGCAATACCTGCCCACTCTTCCGAGTTAGCTGAAGTACCAGTTGAGTTTGCCTCACGAAGTATTTGGCGAGCCTGATTCTGAAGAAGAACAGCTACGTGCCCCTTTTCATTATCATCTTTACATCCCTCAAGTAGACCTGTACGATCCCACTTTCCAATCAACTTAGCTACTGCCTTTCTTTGATCAGCTGCTTCAGTTGTAGGGAGTAAACTCATTATACTTTCATTAATCATTATTAGTTTATCCTCTAATTTTTATTTTAAATTTGCTAATTGCTTCCAACGTGGAACAAATGAATATTGTTCTGTTTGCGGTTTAACACTTCTGTTTCTACTTTCAGTAATATTCTTTGCTGATCTACGTTGTTTTGATTGTAAAACTTTTTTCTTACTTGAATTCTTCAATGCTTCACTCAATGACGCATAAACTAATTTAGTTTCACGTATTGTTGTTGCACGATCAAATCCACGTAATACAAGATCTTGCTGTTGCTCGTCAAGACTAAATTTGTTATTCAATGACATTGCATACATTAATTTTGCATTCAATAGCTTAACTTCATTCAATACTGACTTGTAATGATTAATTGCTTTTTTTGCTTCAGCTAATTCTTCTTTAACAGTTTCCATGTCATCTGCATCTTCATTCTCTGAAACGGTATTTGGATCGTTCTTAGGAGGTGTCTCATCCATTCCATCACCTTCACCTAACGTATTAGGATGATTTTTAGGTGGTGTTTCGTCAAGACCTTCTCCTTCATCCAATTCCTCGTCACCAAATTCTCCATCTAATGATTCTTCAAGTTCCTTTATTATTTCTGCTAATTCAGGATCTTCTTCCTCCGGAGCTGGTGGTGCAGGTGGCATTTCAGGTGTTGGTTCTGCAGGTGGTGCAGGTGGTGCTTCAGCGCTAGGAGCAGGAGCAGGTGCTTGAATAGGAATGTCATCTACTTCTTCCTCTTCTCCTTCCAATTCTCTTAGATACTCATCTAGTTCTAAATCATCCATTTCTCCACCCATTTCATCAGATGGCATTTCGTTTTCGTCATCTATATAATCTTCTTCCGCTATTTTAGAGGAAATGATTCTACTAATGGCTGGTTGAAATGCTTCTGTTAAAGTTGCTTTAGCTGATTCAATAGCAGATAGTTTTAAATCCTTTGCATCAGCAATAGCGTCTTTTAATAGACTGTTTTTCATACTTAATTTTCCAAATTTCTGTGAAGTTATTTTAACTTCAATGGCAAGTTATTGTAGATTGGATCGGTTATTTGAACCGATAATTGAAACGCACTTAATAGCACGTTCAATAATAAATATATACAAAAAATAAAAAAATGTATAATTTCGAGAAAAATTATTGATTATTTTGTTTATTTTTTGTATTCGCTACCGCAAGAGGTTGGGTAGGAGACTTATGTTGTGTTCTTTCAGGTGCTTTGTTTTGTTGTGGTTCATCCGGTATATCATCAATAGTAGTTTCTGTACTATATGTATTGTTTATTGATATTACTGTTTGATGTATTACTGTTTTTGATTTAGTATCAAAGTCTTGTAATAGTTTAGCTATTTTTATACCTACTGCTTTTTTAATAGTAGTAAAGTATTTATTTATCTCTTGTTCTATTTCTTCTGAGACTGGGTCATTATTTTGTAATGCGGCAAGTCTAGCATTTAGAAGATCCTGTATTTCTTTGGGAGGAGTGTAGAAATGTCTTTTAGTTTTACCACCACCATAGATATTTACGCTTACAAAAATTTTATCAGCATCCACTCCTGTACCCTGATCAATACTTACACCATCGGAAAATCCACCATTGACATTCTTTAGAGAATATTTTAGTTTCTTTTCCATTAATGGTTTTATTGTTTCTAGTATTGTTTTATTACTTCGTCTCATAATATTCATATTGTTTATTGCAATGCCTGTCTAAAAAAATCCATAACTGAATCTGTTTCAGCAATTAAGTTATCCCATTCAGGTGTTCCTTCCTCTAAAATGTGTTTCTTTTTCACTGTCTTTTCTCTATTTGTATATCAGAATATCCGTCTTCTAGGTATAAAGATAAAAAATTATCTATATCATTTGGTATAACATACCTTATATTACTCTTACCATGAAATGTTTCTTCTATATCGAACCAATCCATATCTACATCATATGCTATCTTAATAGTCTTTGATGCTTTATTTCTACTTAAAGTTACTACTTTATTATTTAGTAACTCTGTTCTTATCAACTTCCTTTCTTTGCTTATATTTAGCATTCTCTACTATTTCTCTTCTTTTCTCAGATGGTTTTTTGAAGAATTTATTTTCGAATACTTGTTGTAGTTTACCTGACATCTTTACTTTTTTCTTCCATAAAGATAATGCTTCATATAAACTATCCTTTCCAGGTACGCAAACTCCAGTGCCTGAATTACCATTAAAATTATAAAACTTTTTCTTAATTATCATACTTCATAATATTTTGCTAATGTTTCTACAATATCTTCATAGCTTGCTTCGAGCCTTTGTTGCAATTGTGTTATCTCATTACATGTTTTTTCAAAGATTTTATACGCTTCATCCATTTTCTTATTGTGCCTATTAACAGTAATACCATCAAACCACCCATCTGTTTCTTCAAGATTGAATCTTTTAGACATTTCTACTAATGCTCCTAGTTCCTCAGAAACTTGTTGTAATTTATTTGCTCTATATATTTCTTGATTTAATCTTGTTATACTCTTCACATTTTCAAGAAATTGATTTCTATCAATAGGTTCATCACTTTCAAATAGATGTTTATGTTTGTTATATAGTTTAAATAAATTCATATTTTTATTTCCATTTTTCCGTTCAATTGTCCTATTTTCATTGGAAGGGAAATCAGTTATTTTAGATTTACTTTTCTTATCACGAACTTCAAATCCATAATGTTTAATTAACCCACCAATAAACACATTCTGCACTGGTTTAATTAATTTGATATCTTCCTTATGAATATAGATAATTTTATTTTTCTCATCTACTTCAATTACACCGCCTGAGTTTTTTAAAGTGCGGATGATGGTATTATATTGATTATTTGACGGTTTCATATCATTATACCTTTCTTCCTTTAATCCACCCAGTATTAATATATAACGGCAATTCAGATGGATGTATCCGTTTTATCTTGTGACTTTTTAAATTAACAATCCAAATATAACCAAAATGATTCTTCGTCATTGCTATACTTAAATTCTTTCTATGTTTATCTGTAAAAACTGCAGTTCGTCCCTTATTCTTTTTACTTATTTGTTTTTTCGTTTCGTCAGTATGTTGTTTTCCATAAAAGGGATTATTTTCTCCCTTCATCGCTTTGCTAATTTTAGCGCGAGTTTCAGCGGCATGTCCACGTCCAATCGCTTTCTCTCTTATTCGTTGCTTCGTATCTTCCGAACATTGTCTACCAACTGATGTATGTATTAATTCTCCACTTAAATATCGTGGGTCATTAGTTGCAACTTTAAATCTTTGCCCTTCAGAATTAACCACTGGAACTCTTCCACTCATCCTGCGAATTGTTTCCGGGGTAAATTTTCGTCCTTTTAACTTTTTACTATTTTCTGGTTTTGAGCGATCCTCTCTATAATCAAAGGCACCGCCTACTGAAAGATTGTATGTATCATTTCGCTGAATATACTCTTCATTTACAAGTTCTTCCTCCTTCCTGATCATCGTCTCATAGTTATCAAACGTATATAATATATCTTTCTTAAAATTTTCAATGCCGTATTTTTTTATTGCAGCTAATACTAACTTCCCAGATCCCATATATCCATCATCAATATTTTGTGTTGAATGACAACCAATGTATGTTTTATTATTAATTAAATTTGTCACTTTATATATTAAATATTTCATTTATTTATAATCCCTTCATATACAACAATTTCCGCTCATCGTGCATAAAATGTCGTGTATTAACATATCTTGTTTGTTATAAATATTTGTTTGCGCTGACATTTTACTTTCATTAACTGGATTCATGAATGCATTATGTGTACTTGGATTACTAACGAAATCCCAACACACTAATTCAAAATCAGGTTGTACTTCCATTGTGTAATCACCATCATCTTCATATAATGTTTTTACGCTTCCCATTCCTCGTGAACTGATACCTACTGCAATACCTGATCTGAATAATTCTTTTAGTATATTCCCAGATGGTGTTGATAGTATTTCTACTTTACCGTATAACCCATCTCCTTCCCACCATATTTCTAATATGTTATGGGATACATTTTTTAGATTTACAATATTTGAATCAGGGTGGTCTAATTCACCAAGTGCTCTTCTTTGAGCAATCTCTTCACGTATATATCTTTCACATTCTCTTTCAAGAACAAGTTTTGGATATTTTCTACCATTCCAGTTTTTAGCATTTGCCCTTTGTAAGAGTCCACTAACAATTAATCGTCCATTGTTTTTTGCAATAGATTCTTCAATTGATTGTTTATCGTAATTAAACAACGAATATTCACGAAGTAATTGTTTTTCCATATTAATTCTTATCCGTTCTTTTTTTATCTTCTATATGCCAGTCCAATATTTCTGATCATATTATTTAATAAATCTTGCATTTCTTTTAAATCATCTAATACAGATTCAAAATCATCCCCACTAAATCCTGATGATGCTCTGGCATTTCCCAAATGAATTTCCCTATTAAAACCATCTGCCATCGCCATAAATCTCTGCCATCCAAAATCAGACCACATAGATTCATTCCACTCATCTTCACCATCGTGAAAATCCTGTTCAAAATTACCAGTTACAATTTCATTCAAATTCTCTCTAAAAAATCTCCTGTAATTTTCAGCTAAAATGTGTTTCTTTTTCATATTATATATCCTTTAATACTTCATTTATTTTTCTAATGGTGTTCATAAACATTGCTTCTGTTCTATACCAACCACTTTGATTTGAATTATCATTTTCTTTCTTCTTATCAATTGCTCTTGGTGGTTTCCTCTGGAATACATGAGGTATACTTAAAGATTCACCACCTCCAGTAACATTATCTTCATCTAAAGTATTTTTGTAGCTCATAGTATTTCAACATTGCAGATAAATGATCTTCCTTCAATATAGGGGAAGTAATAATTGTATCTGTTAAATTTGCTATTTCTTGTATTTTAATTTTTTGAATTGGATCTTCTATTTCTTTATATACCGATCTATAAAACTGTCCTAATTTCTTAGCTTCAGTTAACACATATTTCTTAAACTCTTCATTCGTTATATCTTCATGTATAAACCTTTGAAGCAATGTTCTTTGTTTTTGATTTAATTGAGCATATTTCTTATTGAATCTATTAACCATTAACTTGTATGTTAATATCTTTTCATCCTTTCCAAGATTTTCTAAAATGCTAGATGGGTTCTCATCCTTCTTCTCTTCTGATTTAATGTTCTCTAATATTGTAGTTTTTGATTGTATGTGCTCATTAATGTTATCACTGGGTTTATATTCTAATATCTTATAAATGGATGCAAATACTGGATATTTGTTTAATCTTACTTTAAAGAAACTGTTTAAATCATAATTCTTACGAATCTCGCCAATTAATTTATACTTTTCTTTATTTAACTTTTCTTTATCAATTTCTTGAAATCCTTTAATTGCTAAATTGAATATTTCGTTTGCAATAGACTCATTAACATTATTAGATTTTTGTAGAGTTTGATATATATCTAACTCCTTAACTAATTCAGATCTCGGTGTGAAATACTTCTTCATTATATCAGCAGCCTTTTGTTGTTTTTTATTCAACACCTCTGAAATAATATGCCTTGTTAGGGCTTCGAATATCAAGCCAGTATTTCGTAATTTATTATGTTTGATTTTCTTCATGTTTCTACACGGTATTTATAATAAATATATACTTATTAAACTAAACATATTATTCAAAATCATCCTTTTGGAGCGATTCCAATAATTCCTGTATAGCTGGTTTGTTTATCTTGTATGTTTCTGCAACTGCTGATCTCTTTTCATTAATCATTTGTTTATGTATATTACCTCTTCTTGTCTCTCCTGCTGTAGTAGTAGCTTCTTTATCTCCCACTGGGTCTCTCCCAAATGTTTGATCCTTATGTCTTCCATAACTACCAGCCTTTTCAGGTCTTCCTTCATTATTTTCTCTATCATCATCTGAATATAACTTTTTAACATCATCCCCACTTCCACCACCAGCACCTTTACTTGCCATGTGCATACTTGCTATATCATGTGCTGTTCCAAATGATTTACCTGTTATTTCAGGATCATTGCCCTCTGTTCCAATTTGTTCTATTCTAAAGGCCAATTTCTTACTTTTTATTATATCTTGTTCATTTGCGTCAATCTCTTCTTGTGTCATATTAAAGATTTTTTTGTAAATGTAATCATCACCAAATACATTATTCTCTTTAATAGCTTGAACTAAATTCATTTGTTCATTCATCAAATCTACACGCTGACGCATATAGATCATTGAAGGATTATTCAATTCCAATTCAAAATTAGCAATTGTTTCTGAATCATAACCGTGTACACTTAAATGTATAAGAGCTATCTTATAAAATTCAGCAATAATAAACTTCTGTATTCTTTCAATTGTTCTAGCGAATCTAATATCTTCAGCTGCTAATACTGCCTTACCTGTAATCTCACCTTCATATCCTAAGAAAGCTTTGGGTATTTTAAGATACGCCATCATTTTATTTCTGATGTATTCAATATCATCAATATGCCCTTCATTACCTAATCCATCCAATGTGCTTATATCTGTACCACTATCAGATCCACGAACTGGTAGGAAATAATCTTCAATTGCATTCATTATATTGAACCTTAAATTATATTCTCCTGTTGTTGGATCTATATAAGGTTCTTTCTTTAATTCATTTGCAATTTCATCTACATATGCTTCTACTTCATCTGGAGGTATGGCTCCTACATCTATTTTAAATATTCTTCTCTCGGGTGCGCGCATGATTCTATGAATCAACATTGCATCTTCCATTAATGTTAACTTCTTATATTCTTGTCTTGCGCCTTCAATAACTGATTTTCCATAAGGAATATAATTAGTATCAGATATTAGTCTTATATCAATTATTTCAAATGCTTCATAATACATTTTTGTTATACCTGGTGTATGTGTACCTTCAAACACATATCTAATTCTCTCAGGATTTTCTCTATCATATCCTTCTTCTCTTCTTAATAGGGATGGATGTATTGGTATAGCACTTACTACACCAATCTTATCATGAATTTCAAGACCTAGCATACAATTACCATACTTACAGGCTGTTCTAACCCAGGCCCACAAATTAAAATCAATATCTAATACATCATAAAATAAATTGAATAATATTGCCTGTAATTCAGCATCATCTGTTTTTATTTTTAGAACATCTCCCTCATCATTCTTAGTTGTACATTCATCAGCGTAAATATCTAATGCAGAAGATATAATAGCATCACGATCCATTTGTTCGTAATCTATATACATTTTCTGACGTTTACTCTCGATCTCAGGGTAGGCGTTTATTGGCCAGCCATAACCCATACCAAGGTGACTACCACCTCTCTTGAATTTTCCTTTAACACCGCTATGTTGGAATGTACCAACCATTTGAACTTTGTGTATATCAAAATTGCGTATTTGTCCACGGTGTTTCCGAACCACAATGGTTCTAGAAAATAAATCTCGTAATGTTCCTGCTAATGTTGCCATTTATTATCTTTTATCTAACAACCAATTATGTTGTGGGTCGTTACTGTATCTATTTGCGTAATTTTGTGAAGTGTAACCATTTGGAATATTTCTACGTCTTGATATCGCTCTGATACTACTTCTTGTTAATTCTCTTCCTAACTGACCTATTCTCAATGCCGTGTCGCGAACATATAAAAAGTATCCGCAAGTCATTACACAATCATCATTATAACCATGCGCTGCTTGTGGTTTACCATTCATCCAAATGAATGAAAACATTTGGTTTATTGTTCTTTTTGATCTTATTATCACATCCCTATTTCTAAAAGCTATTTGTATTTTAGAAATTATCATTGGTCTATTTTTAGTAGTTGTTGTGAATCCTGGTACTTTATCTTCCTTTCCTTTAAGATCATATCTTTTTCGCAACGATACCATTTCATCTACATATTGATCATCTCGGAAACTATAATGTAAATTATCATATTTCATATCAATTGGTATTTGTACAGTATCCCAACCAATATTTTTGTTATCAATTATAAGATATGCTTTATTGTAGTCAGTTGCTATTGTTACTGCCATATGACCTAATGTAGTAGTATCTATTTTTCCTACATACTGTGCCACTTGTTCCATATCCTCTACATCATATACATCTATAACACTATCATCTTCTCCATCGCCCCGGGCGACGTCCACTGCTACCACATACTGTTTTGTATAATCTGGATATTTCCAAATCCAAAAATCTCCTGCAGGTCCTCTTTTTTCCAATGGATCTGTAACATAGTTTTGATTATACCATTCTAATATCTCCCCTTCAACTAATGAATTACCAGATGTTATAAATGAACAATCACATTCCTGTGCTGATTCACGTTCACCTAATAAAGCAGTTTGACTGTCTCTCCATTCTTGATCTCGTTCCGGATGTAATTGCCATGGTAATTCAATATAATTAAATACCATGCCACTATCTTCATCAGGAACTTTCTCTTGTGCAATCTGACATTGTTTATGGAACCAGTTTCCAACCCCATTTGGTGTTGATAGAACAATTGCATCACCACCCGTTGCTAATGTTGATTGTGCTGAAGTCCAAATATCCGAAATGTTTACAATGTGCGCTGCTTCATCAATAATCAATAACGATACTGCTTCAGATCTACCAGCAGTTCCGCTTGATGCAACTGCTTTAATTTTAGATCCATTATCAAATATTACTTCAGTTTTATTGCTATTTACTAATTTTACTTTCGCTTTTAACCAAACTGGCAATCCATTGAATAGTACTTTTACTTTATCTACAATGTTTTTCGCCACATCCTGATTCACTGCAATTACAAGAACCTTAAATGATTCATTATGTAGCATTTTATCAACAGCATGGGCAGCTACTAATGTAGATATACCCATTTGCCTTGACTTATTTATTATGTTTAATTTGTATTTCTTTATTTCAGTTAAAGTCTTTTTCTGAAATGGGTATAAATTGAATAGTATTTTTCCCTTCGTAGGATGTTCTATCTTCCCATATTTCATGAACATGTAGATAGAGTCCTTCTCACATTTCTTTTTTTCTATTTCAATTACATCCTGTAGACTAACTCCCATTTACTCTTCTTCCTCCACGCTACCAATTTTTCCTGTTAGTACGAATTCTTTGAATTCATTAAATTCTTTTCTTAATTTTGAAATTATAGCTTCTTTATTTACTCCTGACCATTTTTCTACTTCACCATTACCATCAATATATTCTGTAGGTTTTTCTATGGATTGTATGAAGTTTTCAAATTCCGATTCTTGTTCCGCAATAAAGGCATTGGCATTATTTATCATTTTCTCCTTAACCCAATTCTCATACACTTCTCTTCCCTGGTATTTATATTTAGATTCTTCTTTCTGTATGCAATCTGTGCACATTAAAGCTTTCTGAGCAAATTTATAATCCAGTCTAGTAAATATTTTTGTTTTCTTAGAACAAGTTGGATTGTCTTTATCGCATTTCATAAATTTATCAAATCTAATAAATTCCCGATGTTTCTCATATTCATCCCAACTTTCAAATTTACCTGATGTTTTAAATACATACCCGCTAGGTGATCTCAGATAAGTATGATATGATTTCCTTTTAGTATCTTTATCTTCAGTCTCCTTAACATACACCTCCCCAGGCTTTAGAAATTTAATTACATCTTCTTCATTAAATCTCCCTATGCCACTATACGATATATGAGTCTTTGTTTGACTCTTATGTTTACCGGCGAGCATTTCACGAACTGCTTTAATATTTTGTAACTTACTTTGTTTTGCCATTATCTATATATTAAATTGTTATTTTTTACTATTAATTCCGGATAAAATTCTATCAATTTATTTAACAAAATGCTTACTAACCTTGCGTTTGCATGTGATACTGGGTTGGGTGATAATTTATTTGGTCGTTTATTCAATACAAATTTTGGTATTATTTCATTTATAGAAAAATAATCAGCCTCAAAATCATATGCATCTTCTTCTGCTTCTAATGTCCATCTCTTTAACAATTCTTCTAATTTTATCACTTCTTATTCTTATCTCGATGGAGCTGTCTAATCTGCTGTATTAATCCAGTTATGCTTCCTGCTGGTACTCCAACTATTTCAGCAAACTTAATAATTGCTTGTGCTTGTTCAATTGGATTTTGAAATTGTAACAATGACATTAATCGGTCACTCTTTTGAAGAGCATCAAAGAATAATTTTACTTTTGTTCTTTCTAAACTTTGTTGGTTTTCTCCAGGGGAAGTATTAGCTTCAGGGGGTGTTCCTTCTTCACCTTGTTCCTTTAATGAAGTTTTTTCTTCCTTTATTAATTTGCGAATGTAGTTTCGTAATTTTTGTTCTTTATTCATTTTTAAAATCCTTCTTTAATAATAAATATAATTTTGTATTGTGATTAATGTACGTACTCATATAATAAATATAGAATTACACCTTGCTAATTGATATCCATCTTCCAAAAGTGCTATTATACTTAATAGTAACACCAGTAAGCATAGATTCAATAGGATAACTACTTGCACCATTTATTAGTTTGCCATTGCCTATAATAGATCCAGTTCTTCCCAATGAACTTTGCACCAAGACAACATTAACAACATCTCCATTAGATGGGTTGGATGACAACGTATATTTTACATGATTTAACCCTGTTTGTATGAATATAGATGCATTATTATCAGTCACTACCCAATTTGAATCAGACGAAATTACTCTATCCGACGGCTCACTTCCCTGTTCTAATGTTTTCAACCTTTGCTGTAATGAGCTAGATACTTCAGTAAATGAACCTGATATATCACTTGCTATCTGTCTAGATCCCGATAGTAATGTTTTCTTAAGTATTGTTTCGTTATCAGATATTCTATTTTGTAATGAACTAGATACCTGAGTTATTCTACCCTGTAATGAGCTGGATACCTCCCTGAATGAACCTGATATATCACTTGCTATCTGACCAGACCCTGATATTAATGATTTCTTAAGTATTGTTTCATTATTAGTTATCCTGCCTTGTAATGAACTAGATACTTCAGTTATCCTGTATTGTAATGAACTAGATACTTGAGTTATTCTATCTTGTAATGAACTAGATACTTCAGTAAATGAACCTGATATATCATTTGCTATTTGACCAGATCCTGATAATAATGATTTCTTAAGTATTGTTTCATTGTCACTTATCCTGTCTTGTAATGAACTGGATACTTCAGTAAATGAACCTGATATATCACTTGCTATTTGTTCAGATCCTGATAATAATGTTTTCTTGAGTATTGTTTCATTATTAGTTATCCTGCCTTGTAATGAACTAGATACCTGAGTTATTCTTCCTTGTAATGAGCTTGATACTTGAGTTATTCTGCCTTGTAATGAACTAGATACTTCAGTAAATGAACCTGATATATCACTCGCTATCTGTTTAGATCCTGATAATAATGATTTCT